>Ga0222719_10000069_pt1 | contig 92447 bp, 91 predicted proteins | sample C33_34DmetaG_FD_165039 | JGI IMG/M metagenome (GOLD analysis project Ga0222719, IMG submission 165039) | Estuarine water microbial communities from San Francisco Bay, California, United States - C33_34D | ecosystem: Environmental > Aquatic > Marine > Unclassified | place: USA: California... | reverse complement strand
CTCGATTATCAAACTTAGTCATAGGACCAATAAATTTCACAAACAAAGATCCTAGATTAGAAGCTAAATCAATACCGATTACTCGGCATAATCCTATCCATAGGCATAGAATAAAAGCTTCCAATACATAAATGATATAAACTAATACTTTTTTCATAATATCACATTTACTCTAAATAATAGATAATAAGAGGTCATCTAAAATTTTAAAATTATTCAATTCAATTTTAATTGGAAAATAATAAATTCTACTTTTATAGTTTTCCATAATTTTTACATGATCTTTTTCTGTTGTAATTAATAATGAGTTTAATTCTTGAGATTTTTTTAATAATTTTTTTATATCTTGCTCTGAATAATGATAGTGGTCAGGAAAAGATTTAGTATACAATACTTTACAGCCTATTTTATTTAAGCTCTTATAAAATTTTTCTGGATAACCAATTCCACAAAAAGCTATTACTTCTTTATTTTTAAAATTATTTATATATTTGTCTTCAATTATTAAATTTGATTGAATTATTGGTATGGTTTTATTTATCTGTTGAGATATGTTTTTTTTGTCTTCATCTATAATTAAAGCTAAATGTGATTTATTTATAGCTTTATTTAAATTTTCTCTCATTGGGCCTGCTGGAATAATTCTTCCGTTACCTATTCCTTGATAACCATTAAATACAATAATATTAAGATTTGAAAAAATACTTTCATCCTGAAGTCCATCATCTAATATAACCAAATTGGCCCCATTATCTATAGCACACTTTATACTTTCTGATCTTATTTTTCCAACCCAAGTAGGCGCAATAGCTGCGCATATTAGAGCCTCATCTCCAACTTCTTTATATGTATGTATTTTAGTATTCACTTGTATACTTTTCTTTGCTGAACTTTTATAACCTCTACAAATAATATGCACATTAACTTTCGAATTAATTAATTTTTGGGTAAGAGATAAAACAGTAGGAGTTTTGCCTGCACCTCCAGCGACAACGTTACCAATTTTTATAATAGGAATATTAAATTTAATCGCTTTTTTCTTTTTTATAAAGCTACCTAATAACCATATAAACGAAAAAGGAATTAAAATTATTGAAAAAATACTTTTCTTTTTATCCCAAAATAAAGGTGTTTTCAATTTGACACTCCATTATTTCTCTAAATATGGTTTAAGTTTATTGATAATAACTTCAATAGAGTCATCTAATTCCTTGGTTATATTATAAGCTAAATTTGATAATTTTTTAATATTTTCTTTGTTTTGAAATAAATTAATTATTTCCTTATGCAGCTCTTGTATATTATTAACTTGAATGGAAGCATTATTTTTTAATAATTTATCAGATATTTGTTGGTGATTTCGGACATCTGGGCCATAGATTATGGCACATTTTTCTTTTGCTGGTTCAATTAAATTATGTCCTCCTTTATTTGAAAGGGAGCCACCCATAAAACAAACATCTGAAACTTTAAAAAAGCTACCTAGTTCTCCGATAGTATCAGCAACATATATATCAGTATTAATATCTATTTTATGATTTTGGCTTCTTAATGAAACATTAAGATTATGCTTATTACTTAAATATAAAATATCCTTAGCTGTTTCAGGGTGACGTGGTACTATAATAGTTATTAAATTATGAATATATTGTTTTGTTGCTTTTTGTGATGTAATAGCTGCCTCAAATTCTATATTATTATGAAGGCTAGCAAAAAGAAGAATATTTCTATTACCTATACTACATAAAAAATCTTTCTCTTTATTTTTATCCATATAAGGAGCTGGAACAAAATTTTTTAAATTTATACCTTTAACAATATTTGTTGCTCCTAATTTTTTAAATCTATCACCATTAATAATATCTTGTGAAATTACTAAGCTGAATTTATTAAATAAATATGAAGAGAAACTATTTATAAAAAGCCATCTTTTATACGACTTTTCTGTTATTCTTCCTTGAAGTAAAATGATGGGTATTTTTTTTTTATAACTATAGTTAATTAGATTTGGCCAAATCTCAGATTCTATTAAAGCAATACAAGACGGTTTCCAATGGTTTAAGAACATTCTAATAAAAAAAGGATGATCTATAGGGCTAAATTGGTGAATAATATTATTTTTATCTATTTCTTTAATAATTGTTTTTACGTGACTCGCACTAGTTAAAGTAACCGTAGTAATTAGAATATTATAATTTTTTTTAATTAATATTTTTATAATAGGTATGGTTGATCTTAATTCACCTAAACTAACTGCATTCACCCATATCAAATCTTTTTTTGGTTTTTTTATAAAAGAATAACCAACTCTTTCATTAATTCTTTTATATGTTTCTTTACCTTTAAAAATTCTATAGATAAGAATAATCGGAATAACTGGAGTTAATAGTACCCATAATATGAAGTATATTTTATTTAGGAGGACGGCTAACACTTTTTATGTCTTCCTTTTTTTAATGATAAAATTATTATAATCCTGCAACTATCATTTTATCAATCATTAAAGTAGGAGCATCTATACCGTTAATCATTTTTAAATCTGAGGCTGGAGTAAGTGTTTTATACATATCTAATATATTTCCTGCTATTGTAACTTCACTTACTGGGTACGCTTTTTCACCTTTATCTATCCAGAAGCCCGAAGCTCCTCTACTATAATCACCTGTAACTTGACTAAAAGACATACCTAACATCTCAGTTATATAAAAACCTTCTTCTACAGATTCTAATAATTCTAAATTTGAATTTTGTCCGGGTGACATATACAAATTAGAAACACCACTATAATGGCCTGTAGATTTTAAATTTAATTGTCTAGCATACTGGGAATTTAGAAGCCAAGATTTAAGTTCACCATTTTCAACTAAGTGAATTTTTTTTGTCTCTACTCCTTCTCCATCAAAAAGACGAGATCTAATACCTCTTTTGATATGGGGTTTATCAATAATGTTAATGTTACTTTTAAATATATTTTTATTCATTTTATCTTTTAAAAAAGATGTGCCTCTTGCTATAGCTTGTCCCGATATGCCTCCAATAAATAGAGAGAGAAGACTACCTGATACACGTGGATCAAATATCACAGGAACAGAATTACTTTTAACTTTCTTTGGATTCAATCTAGATATTGCTCTTTTAGCAGCTGTTTCTCCAATTTGTTTTGGTGTTTCTAAGTCTTCATAATGCACTTTTGATTTATATTCATAGTCTCGTTCCATTTTAGTGCCTTCACCAGCAATAACAGATATACCAGTTGCGTAATTTGTTTTGCTACTTGTGTTAAAAAACCCATCTGAAGTAGCCAGATAAAATGTATTTTTTGAATACGATGAAGATGCCCCTTCAGAATTTGTAATACCTTTGAGGCTCAAAGCACTATCTTCAGCTTCGATTGCATTATTGAGTAAATCATTATTGGTTGGGGTATAGTTATCAACTAAATTTAAATCTATATTACCATCATATAGCATATCTTTATCTGCTAGCCCACAATACTCATCTATAGGAATGGATTTAACCATATTCATTGCATTTTGAGCCAATTCGTTAAGAGATTCCTCATTTAGATTAGTACTAGATAATGAGACCTTTCTTTTATTATCTATTATTTCTAGTCCAATACTACTAGATTCATTTCTTTCAACATTTTCTAATTTGCCTAATCTAGCTGCAACATTTACTGAAGTATTTTCATTAGCTGATACAGTTGTGCATTCGGCTCCTAACTTTTTTGCAGTATTAAGCAGTAAATGAAGACTTTTTTCAATTTTATGATTCATTTTTTTACTCTAATAAAATATCGTTATTATATAAAACCATTTCACACTTACATGTGCTCTCAATTTTATTTGCTCTTCGCATTCTCTCACAGCCCTCTAAAGAAGCTTTTTTTGCTATTTTTATATCATATAGATTAAAACCATAGCCCAAAGCAGTAAAGATACCTTCCTTAATAAAGCTTTTATCTATTGTTTGCCAAGGAATACAAGCCGCACCAGATTTATTTTCATCAAGCTTATCATAATCAATATTCCAATGTTGCATAGACCTTTTAAAAATATCAACTATATCATTTTTTGTTAGCGATTCTTCAGCATTAACACTAATATTAAAGTTAGTACTTAGTAGGTATAATAATATTAAAAGTACTTTAATCATGAATTTATCCTTAATTTATAAAAAGTTTATTGATATTATATAGTCCAGGTTTGACCTTTTTCCATAATATTACTGATTTCATTATTATGCTGATTTAATTTTTCTGTATAATAGTTGTCGAGTGTTGGTTTTTCAACGCAATATATTACACCAAGTGCAACTGGCATTGATTTTTGATCCATTTGAGTTAATAGATTAGCTATAGTTTTATTTTTATAATCATGAACCAGAACTCTAGAAATTTCTTTTTCATTTTGTTCTAAGTCTATAATTTCTAAGCTAGAATAATCTTTATTAATAGCAAGTCCCTTTTTATTGTTTTCTCCAAATAGCATGGGCTGTCCATGTTCAAGATGTATTTGTTTTTCTGATGCAACTGATTTATCAGTAAAAGATTTAAATACATCATCATTGTATACTATGCAATTTTGATAAATCTCAACTAATGATGTGCCAACGTGTTCTTGAGCTTTACTTAGAGTTGGAACAAGTTTTTTAATTGCCGTATCTACTCCTCTTGCTACAAAAGTAGCTCCAGAGCTAAGAGCTAACTCACAAGCAGAAATAGGAGCTTCTAAAGATCCACTTGGCGTAGAAGGAGATATAGTGCCTATTCTAGATGCGGGCGAAGCTTGCCCTTTTGTTAAGCCATAAATTTCATTATTAAATAATAGTACTTGGCAGTTTAAGTTTTTTCTAAATAAATGAATAAAATGATTTCCACCTATTGATAGAGAATCTCCATCTCCAGTTATTACCCATACATCTAATTTGGGATTAGTAATTTTAATTCCTGTAGCAAACGCGGGAGCTCTTCCATGTATTGTGTGGAAACCATATGTGGCCATATAATAGGGTAATCTTGATGAGCAACCTATTCCAGAGACAAATACAGTATTTTCTTTTTTTGCTTGTTTATCTGCTAAAGTTTTTTTAACAGCGTTTAGTATAGCATAATCTCCACATCCTGGGCACCATCTGACTTCCTGATCAGAGGCATAATCTGTAGGTTTAAGTTTATCAGGTTCTGTATTTATACTCATATTAATTCCTAAGCTCTATGATTTCTTTAAATTTATCTAATAAATATGATACTCGAAAAGGTTTTCCTGAGACCTGAGTTAAAGATTTTGCATTAGGCATAGTCTCTACTTTAAGTAAATTGAATAATTGTCCATCATTCATTTCTACGACTAATACCTCCTTAAATTTTGAAGCTATATTTTTTAAATTATGCGAAATTGGCCATAAGCATGAAATTTGAGTGTGCGATATAGCATATCCTTTATTACTGAGTAGTTCCTGAGCTTCAGAAATAGGACCATTAGTTGATCCCCATCCAATAACAAGTAAATCTCCTTTATCTGGTCCAATAATTTCTATTTTTTCAAACTCATTTTGAATATTCCTAATTTTCTCTGCTCTTAAGTTTGTCATTTCTTGATGGTTTTCTGGATCATAGCTTATATTACCGGAAATTGAATCTTTTTCTAAGCCTCCTATCCTATGTTCCATTCCTTTTGTGCCAGGCTTCACCCATTTTCTTGCTAGTGTATTTGGGTTTCTCTCAAACGGCATATAATTTTCGTTATACTCTCCAAAAGATACAGGATTTTCTTTTATACCAGAAATATCAGGAATTAGCCATGGTTCAGATGCATTCGTTAGGTAAGCATCAGAAAGTATCATGACGGGGGTCATGTATTTTATGGCAATATGGATAGCCTTTTGAGCTATATGAAAACAATGGGAAGGACTTTTGGGTGCTAATACAACTAGTGGAGCTTCACCGTGTCTTCCATGAACGGCCTGCATAAGGTCTGATTGTTCAGCTCTAGTGGGAAGTCCCGTAGATGGCCCTGCTCTTTGACTATTTATAATTATAAGAGGTAATTCTACTGAAATAGCAAGCCCAATAGCCTCGGTTTTTAATGAAATGCCTGGTCCTGAGCTGGATGTAACCCCTAACCCCCCTGCATAAGACACACCTATGGCAGAGCAGCAAGCTGCTATTTCATCTTCTGCTTGGTATATGCCTATACCTTTTAACTCATAATTAGCTAAATAATGCATAATAGGAGAAGCTGGAGTAATAGGATAAGAACATAAAGTCATATTTAATTTTGATTTAATTGCGCCAGTTGCTAATCCAAATGCTAAAGATTCAGCTCCAGTAATTGCTCTCCATTTTCCTTTGGCAGGTTTTATTTTTGGAACAATTTTTCTAATAATATCACTTGAAATTTCAGTATTTTCCGCATAGGAGTGGCCGGCATTAAGAGCAGCCATATTTGCTTTAGCTAAAATATTATCTTTGCCAAATTTATTTTGTAACCAATTAATAGTTTCATTAGTTTCTTTAGTAAAAAGCCATAGTATTAGCCCTAATGTCCACATATTTCTACATCTCATACCATCTTTGTTGCCTAGACCAAATTCTTTAACTGCTTCAATTGTAAGGTTAGAAATATCTGCAGATATTATTTGCATCCCCGCTAGTGAGTTATTTTCTAATGGGTTTTCTTCATATCCTGCTTTTTTAATACCCCTTTCATTAAAACTACTGCTATCTAATATTAATAAGCCACCTGGTAAAACTTCCTTTATATTTACTTTTAAAGCAGCTGGGTTCATTGCCACTAATATATCAGCGTGATCACCTGAACTAGCAATTAAACCTTCACCAAATCTTACTTGAAATGAAGATACACCAAAAGTAGTTCCAGCAGGAGCCCTTATTTCTGCAGGGTAGTCAGGAAAAGTAGCTAAACCCATTCCAGAAATAGCAGCTTCAAAAGTTAATCTACCTCCTGTAAGTTGCATCCCATCACCAGAGTCTCCTGCAAATCTGACAGTGGTAGACCAATTATCATCAATATTATTGCTTCTTATTTCTGAAGAATTGCCGTCCAAATGATTTCTCTTTTGTTATAATTAAGATTTATCCTAAACATTATATTATATTTAAAAATAATTATAATAAAAAAGTGAATATGTATGTTTTTTTTTGGCTGGGGCGCCTGGATTCGAACCAGGGATGCCGATACCAAAAACCGGTGCCTTACCGCTTGGCCACGCCCCAATAAATTTTTTAATCTTTGAATAGAATATTTAGCGTTAGAATCTCATTTAGGCAAGAGTAACTATAAATTTATTTATATTTACTACTCAACTAATTGACACAGATAATATAAATGCTTAAAAATCTTATTATGACAGCAGAAATAATAGATGGTAAATTTTTAGCACACAAAGTGAAAGAGAAAGTATCTAAAGCTGTATCAACACTCAGTAAGGAAAATATTGTTCCTGGCTTAGCTACAATTATTGTAGGTACTGATGCTGCTAGCTCAATATATGTTAAAAATAAAGGTAAATCAGCAAATGAAGTAGGTATAAAATCTTTTCAATATGCGTTGCCTGAAGATATTGTAGAAGAAGACCTTTTAGAACTTATTGAAAAACTAAATCAAAATAATGACGTTGATGGAATACTTGTTCAATTGCCACTTCCAAAGCATATAAATTCGGATTTAGTTATAGACTCTATTGATCCAAGTAAAGACGTTGATGGGTTTAATATTCTTAATGCGGGCAGTCTTTTTATCGGTAGAGATGGAGTAATTCCCTGTACACCTTTAGGTTGTTTATTAATGTTAAGGAGTATTAATATAGACTTGAAAGGAAAACATGCTGTAATTATTGGAAGAAGTAATATAGTTGGCAAGCCTATGGCTCAATTATTATTAAGAGAAGATTGTACCATAACTACCGTTCATTCAAAAACTAAAAATATAGTAAAAATTGTTAAAGACGCTGATATAATTATAGCTGCAGTTGGAATACCAAACTTTGTTAATTCTAGTTGGATTAAAAAAGGTGCCATAGCTATTGATGTAGGAATAAATAGATTAAAAATAGACGGTAAAAATAAATTAGTTGGAGACATCAAATTTGAGGAGGCTAAGGAAGTAACTTCATATATTACTCCTGTGCCAGGAGGTGTAGGTCCAATGACTATAGCTTGCTTATTAATGAATACTGTCCTTCAATGTGTAAAAAGAAATAATATGGATCAACCTTCTAGTTTAAGAAATTTATTTTAGTTTTTAATTGAAGAATAATTTATCCACCATTTGGGCCTAATTTTTTTTATATAGTGCTTTGCTTTAATTGCTAAATTTTTATTTTTAAAAATACCATAACAGGTAGCACCACTTCCAGACATCCCATAGAATTTAATGCCTGGTTGAGATGATAGAATTTCTTGAATTAAGATAATTGATGTCTCAATTTTTTCTGCAGCAGGTTTTAAACTATTGACTCCTATTTTTGGATATAAATTACTCTGATTGAATACTCTAGTTAGTGATGGACTGCATTTCCATTTATTAAAAACTAATTTAGTAGATAATGAAATATTTGGGTTTATTAAAATAATATAATTGTATCTAGATAAAGTTTTTTTTAAATGTATAGGTAAAATACATATTTTATCGCCAATTCCTTTTATGTTGAGCGGATAAGAATAAATACATGCTGGAATGTCTGCTCCTAATTTTTTAGAAATTTCTTCTAAAAATATATCATTAAAAGATTTTCTACTAATATTAAAAATTTCTGATAATTTTCTGAGGGTTGCGGCAGCATCAGCTGATCCTCCTCCAATTCCTGAAGCAACAGGTAGAGATTTATCTAGAGTTATAACTAAATCGTTATAAATTTTATATTTTTTCATAAAAAAACGAGCAGTTTTATATATTATGTTTCCTTTAACATTTCCTAAAAGGCTATTTTTAAATTCACCACTAATAATTAATGTTATTTTATTATTTTTTGTATTTTTGCATTTGATATAAATAGAATCGTATATATTCGTAAATATAATATCCGAGTCAATATTATGATAATTATCTTTTCTTTTATTAACTATATTTAAATTAAGATTAATTTTAGCATAAGCTTTTTCTATTTTATTATATTGTATATTAGATAGGTTTGGAGATTGCATTAACACCTGCTTTAGGTAAAATATTTCCATTAATTTTATCATTTAAAATTTTAATCAACTCATCACTAGGATTGAATTCAAGTGCTCTCTTCCATTGAAAAACTGCCTCTATCTTTCTACCCGAAAAAAACAATGCATCTCCAAGGTGATCTATAATTACTGAATCGCTTACAAGTTCAACTGCTTTTTCTAGGTTTATTACGGCATCTTCATAGTTTCCTATTTGAAAATATGCCCATCCTAAACTGTCTATGATATACCCATCATCTGGCCTTTGTTCTGCAGCTTTAACTATCATTTCTAGGGCTTGATCAATGTTAATTCCTTTATCTATCCAAGAATAGCCTAGATAGTTTAAAACTTGTGGATTATTAGGTACAAATTTTAAAGCGTTTAAAAATTTTTTTTCCGCACGTTCCCAATTATTATTTCTTTCTAATGCTATGCCGCTAGAATAGAATAAAGGCCAATGTTTAAATTCAATATTTTCAATTTTCTTAAAGATTTGATCATAATATTCTGTGGACTTCTTGAAATCATCATCTTTATAAAATAGTTCTGCCATAGTTCTTAAATAATTAATATTAGCAGGAAATAATTCCTGAAAATTTTCTAAATATTGTATAGAGTTAGATATACCTTCTATATCAAATAAAGTCTCCGCGTAATTTATATTAGCATCATGTGCAATTAGAGAATATTGATTAACTTTTTTAAAATATTTTAAAGCTCTTTCATTATTATCTATTGATCTGAATATTCTACCTAACAAATAAAAAGCACTATCGGAATTAGGATTTAAATATGAAGAAATTTGAGCATAAATTAAGGCTTGTCTATCTAGCCCTTCATTGAATAATATTTCTGCACTATTTAGAAAAACTTCCGCTATACCAAATTTTATTGAGTTAATTGTATTTTTTTTAGAATAAGAATTTGAATTTTTTAGAATAAATAACTCATTACTATAAGGATCTACTTTTTCTAATTTTATTAAAGTCTCTTGATAAAGTTCAGGGTAGCTGTTATTTGAAAAAAATATAGCTGCCCTAGAATATACATGCGCATTAGCATTATTAGAGCGATTTACTATATTTTTATATGAGATGTAGGCTTTTTCTGTGTCTCCAATAAATTCATATATAAGGGCACTATGATAATCATATAGAGGTTCCAAAACACCTCTATTTGCCTGCCCCTTCATAATTTCAAGGCCTCCTAATTCTTTATTTGAGCCTGCAGCTGCCCATGTTTGAAGAATAGGAAGAATAAAGTTATCAATTCCATTAGGTGAAACTTTTAACAAATTACTTAAAACTTCTTCATTGTCATTTGAATTTAGACTGTTTATTACCTTAAGATATTGGGCTAAAGTTATCTCTGGCATATCTTTTGCTATTTTTAAGCCAATAGGAAGAGCTTCTGTAATTTGACCATTAGCTAATAAAGCTTCTACTGCGATAGCGCCTAAAGCTAATGAGTCTGGATTACGATTATAAGTATATTGAGAAAAATAGGCTGAATTTTCAATGTCTGTGATGGAACGGGCTATTTTGCTACTAAGGAAAGCTCCAACTTGATTAGGTTTCCAGTTATCTGCATTTACTTGCAAACTAAACATAATAAATATAAAAATACACATAACTTTTTTAAAATGCATAACAAACTCCCTATAAAATTATAATACAAACTATACTAAAATATGTATATTATGGATTGTATTATTTTTATTTTTTGATTATAAAGGTTTTTTATATTAGGTTACTTATTTTTTAAAAAAAATAAGTTTATTAATAGAATAAAGGAAAATATAGTGGCTATTACAAAAAATAATCCTGCTGCAAGAGGCGAAAAACAAAAAGATAAAACTTTTAACGGTAAAGTTGCGAAACCAGTTAAGTATATTGGTTCATGGTTGGGTCATGGTAATTATATCGCTGCTCAAGATGAAGCAGGTAAATTAATTAAAGATAATGAAGGTAGGCCTATACCATACGGCTCTATTTAATTTTTTATTTTTAATGTCTACAAAACATAATGTCTCATTATTGATTGAAACCATAAAATGGCTTGTTGACATAGGTTGTGATGAACCTTTAAATTCTAATAAAAGAGACTTTTATGGGTTAATTTCTAGTAATGAAGATTTATACTACAGAAAAAATGATTTAAAAGATTCACTTAATTTTGAAGATCTTGATAATATCAAATCTTTAGAAAAATTCTTATCATTAAAAATGCCTGGTTTTAGTGCTTTTTCTTATGATGGTTATGAAAATGCAGATTTAATGGTTATAGGAGATAAATCAGAAGGTGCAAATAATAAAAATAATAAACCTTTTCAAGGTGAAGTAGGAAAATTATTGAATGCCATGTTGAAAGCTATCGGCTTTGATCAAAGTAATACATATTATACAAATATATATTCTATATCTGATAACATCGATAAGAATTTGATAAATGACATTATAAAAAAGCAAATTTCAATTGTAGCTCCTAAAGTTATTATTATGTTGGGAGCGGAATCAACAAAAGCACTAACAAATACAGAAGATAGTATATTTCATACTAGAGGACAGTGGTATAATATAGATAATATATCTAAATTAATTCCTGCAATTTCTATGTTTCATCCTAGATATGTATTAGTCCATCCAAATAGTAAGAGGGAAACTTGGGAAGACCTTAAAAGTGTAAAAAATAAATTAACCTGATTAAATATATATATCTTTTAAAGTAGCTATAGTATATTAAGTAATTTAATATTTTATAATTCATAAAAATTTGTGGTGATTTTGTGCTTTTAATTACTAATATAAAATTTAGCAAAAAAAGTATTATATTTTTTTATATATTATTCTTTTGGGTTGGTTTTTCATCTAATAGTATAGCAAATAAAATTGTTAATGAGGAAAGTGCTTATTTCTATTCACTTTTAGTTGATGAGGCAAAAAAAAATAATAAAAATATACTTTTAAATAACGAAGATAAAATAAAATACAAAAAAATATTTTCTTTACAAAAATTAGGCAAATGGAAAGAAGCAGAATTAATAATTAATAAATTAGAGAATAAAATTTTATTAGGGCATGTAAGGTATCAAAAACTTATGCACCCTACAAAATATAGATCTAAGTATAAAGAATTAAAAGACTGGTTAAGTCTATATTCTGACCACCCAATGGCGGATAAAATATGGAAATTAGCAGAAAGAAGAAAACCTAAAGACGCTAAACCTTTAACACGTCCAAAAAAATTAAATAGATTAGCAGGGTCTGGTAGAGATTATAAAAGTATTATTCCATTAGAAAATTTTATAATACCTAAAAAATATAATGCTCTTTATAAAAATATTAATAGCCTTGTTAAGAGAGGTAGGCCAACACAAGCTCTGAAAAAATTAAATGGTAGTAATGTTCCAAAAAATATTGAAGATGATCTAAAAGCCCTCATCTCGGCTGGTTATTATGCAGTAGGAAAAGATAAAGTTTCCATGAAAATTGCAATTAATGCAGCAAGTCGTTCAGGCACTGATAACCCTAAGCTTTATTGGAGGGCAGGTTTAGCTTCATATAGATTAAACAAAAAAGATATAGCACTTAAACATTTTATAGAATTATCAAAAATAGAAAAAGATATATGGTTAAAATCTGCAGGATCTTATTGGGCTGCTAAAATTTATAAAGAAGCTAACGATATAATAGAAGCAAAAAAATACTTTAAAATAGCGGCTAAACAAACGAATTCATTTTATGGTCAATTAGCTATCGAATATTTAAATATTAATGAAAATATTATGTGGACAATAAAAAAGCCAGGTGGTTTTTTTGAATTAAATATTTTAAATAATGAGCATGTTAAAAGAGCTATAGCTTTAGCGAGTACAGGCAGATATGGCGAAGCAGATCAGGAAATTAGATTCGTTTACGGTATTTTAGGTAATGATAAAATCTATGAATTATTAGAATTGACAAATTACTTAAATTTACCAGCTGTTCAACTTAGATTAGGTGATAAATTATTTCAAAAAGGTGAATTAAGTTATTTAGCTTTATATCCTTCACCACAATGGTTTAATAATCTAGAAAAAAAAATAGATGAAGTTATGCTGTGGTCTCTAATGAGAAAAGAGTCTAGTTTTTATTTAAAGGCAAAAAGTCCGAGAAGTGCTAGAGGGTTATTACAAATAATGCCAAGTACAGCTAGGACAATTACCAAGAATCGTTCAATCAGAGGTGCAAATTTATGGAAATTATATGATTTAGAGTATAATATAACCATAGGACAAAATTTATTGTTAAGATTAATGGATGATGAAAATATTTCTAACTCTTTAATACCAATTTTGATGTCTTGGAATGCAGGTCCTACTAAATTTAAAAAGTGGAATGAAAAAATTAGAGTTTATTCTGATCCTTTACTATATATTGAAAGTATACCAAGCTACGAAACTAGATGGTTTGTTAAAAAGGTTTTAAAAAATATGTGGATATATAGAGATAAATTTCAACAAGCTAAGGTAAGTAGAAAAGCTTTAAATAATAATAAGTGGCCAAAATACGTGAACTTAAGCTCTAGTAGGTGATGATATGTTAGGTATAGATAAAGAAAGAGTTTTTAAGCCTGTTAATATAGCGTTATTAACAGTTTCTGATACTAGGAGTCTAGCAAATGATAAATCTGGAGATACTCTTCAAGCCAGAATATTAAAAGCGGGTCATAAAGTTTATGATAGGTTTATAGTTAAAGATGATATAGCAGAAATTAAAAATATATTATTAAAACTTATTAATAATAAAGATGTAGATACAGTAATTACTACTGGAGGAACTGGCATAACTGGTAAAGACTTAACTCCGGAAGTATTTAATGAAATTCTTGAAAAAGAAATACCTGGTTTTGGAGAATTATTTAGATGGCTAAGTTTTAAAAAAATAGCCACTTCTACAATCCAATCAAGAGCTATGGCGGGTGTAACTAAAGGTACTTATTTGTTTTCGCTCCCAGGCTCAGTTGGTGCTTGTAAAGATGCGTGGGATGATATTTTAGTACACCAGCTAGATTATAGACATAGGCCATGTAATCTAGTGGAACTAATGCCTAGATTAAGAGAACATGAGAAAGACGTTTAAAGCCTTATGTACTGGTTATCTGCCAAAAATTGAGGGTTAAATAAGTTAACGTTGTCTAAAAGTGTTGTCTAAATATTTCACATGGTCTACCAATTATATAATATAATTTAATAAGTAATATTACTTTTAGGAGTAGACAATGTCTGTAAGAATAGAAAAGGATAATAATGTTTGGACTATAATTCATTCTAGGCCTGAGGTTAGAAACGCTATGGATCCCAAAAGTGCTGATGAATTGTATCAAGCATTTATTGAATTTGAAAATAATAATGACGCATCTGTGGCAGTTTTTTGGGGTGAAGGTGGTTCATTTTGTTCTGGCTGGGATTTAAAATATGCCTCATCTTTAAAAGGAGCAGACCCTTTAAAAAATTTAAATATACCCAAAAATAGAAAAAATAATGGTAATGGAAGTGATATACCCAGAGGACCAATGGGACCAAGCAGATTAGAATTAAGCAAACCAGTAATAGCAGCTATAGCAGGCCCAGCAGTTGCAGGGGGAATGGAGTTAGCACTTTGGTGTGATTTTAGAGTTATGGAGAGATCTTCTTATTTAGGAGTTTATTGTAGAAGATGGGGAATTCCGCTAATAGATGGTGGTACTGTAAGACTTCCTAAGATAGTTGGTCAAGGTAGAGCTTTAGAAATTTCATTAACTGGAAGAAAAGTAACGGCAAATGAATGTGAAAAGATAGGGTTGTGTGAATATATAGTTGAAGATGGAAGATGTAGAATAAAAGCTGAAGAAATTGCCCATAGTATTGCTAAGTTTCCTCAAGTATGTGTAAAAGCTGATAGAAACTCCATAATAAAACAAAGTAATCTAAGCGTTAAAGAAGGTCTTGAGAATGAATGGTATAATAGTATTGAAGTTCTTTCTAAAGAAGGTATTGAAGGAGCAGAGAGGTTTTCTAAAGGACATGGAAGACATGGGGATTTTGAAGATATTTGAAATACGCTTGATTCTTTTCTAATAGGCGTCTAAGAAAATCAGCCAAAATTTTCAAATTAGAGCCATCTCTACAAATCCTAGAGTAGGTGGAATTTTAAAAGAATTGTGTTAATATGTTTTTATGAAAAACCTAAAAACATTAGCTCGTTTTCTATCTTATATAATTCTAGCATTAGGAGTATTTCTTATAGCTGAAGGATTAATGAAGTATTTTTTAGGCTAATAATATATTAATGGAAAATTATGAATAAATTAGAAGAAAATTACCTTAAAATACCTACCATTGAGACTGAAAGATTGATATTAAATTATCCTTTAATGAATGATTTTAAAAATCTTGAAGTATTTTTAAAAAGTGAAAGAAGTAAATTTTTAGGTGGACCATATAATAGTTTTAGTGCTTGGAATGATTATATGGCAAATATTGGGCATTGGTCACTTTATGGGTATGGCTTATGGTCATTAAGAATAAAAGAGAATAATAAATATATTGGAAGAGTTGGAATTATAAAACCGGCTATGTTTAATGAACCAGATTTGGCTTGGCACGTATTTGAAGCTCATGAAGGTCAGGGTTATGCCTATGAAGCAGCTATAGCTGTTAAAGAATATGCAATAAATAATTTTAAATTTTCTAGTCTAGCTAGTCATATAATAGAAGGTAATAAAAATTCTATATCTTTAGCAGAAAGAGTAGGGTTTAAAATAAAAAAAGAAGAAGTTATCAATAATAAAAATTTCATTATTTACTTTCATATATAAAACTTTCTAAAAAAAGATAATTTATGTCATATATGATGTTTATTTAATTAGGGTAAAGATAAAATTATACCTTCTATTTAGAAGGATTTTTTTCTTTTTCTTTACTTAATAAATATTCTTTATGAGCTTTTTTAGAATCTTCCCCTCCATTTAATTGACTGACCATAGGTTGATCTAAAACTTTTAATAACTCAGGTTGTTTTTTTTTATTTTTTTTATCTGTAATTTTCATTTTTTTCTCCGTATTCTCTATTTTATAATATTTTATATTATTTATGAGTAAAATATTTTTTATCGTATTTGTTTTTATATGTCTATCAAGTAATTCTTTTGCTAAAATTGAAAAATGGGAATGTTATGCCCCTAAGAATTCAAGTAAGTTTGCAGATAAGACAGTAGTAGGTAATTATAAATTAGATACTGATAAGGTGACTGTTGAATATTTCAGCAATGGGAATTGGAAATATTATGATTGGTGCTGTAATATCAAATTTAATAAAGAAAGAAACATATTATATTTTTCATTTCTAGGTTTTAATCATATATTTGATTTAAATTCAAAAGATCGTTTTGTATCTAATTTTAAATACCCATGTAAAGTTATTAATTAGCAAAGCTTCTTATAAAATTTTAGTTTGTGATTGGAACAAAACCACAGGCATAAAATTTATTATTATTTTCTTTAAAAATTAATAATGGCTTACCTCTCATACTTCCAATGCTTATAAGCCCTCTATTATTCGCAGTAGTTATTTTAGGTTTTAAACCTATAGTTGAATTAAATATTCCATTTTTATCAATAGAAAAATTTACTAAGTTTTCTATATTCAAATCAGATAATTCAGTTTTACTCTCTATTATTGGAATGCCAAAATTTTCACAAGAGTCCCCGTCATATAAAGCAATTCTATATTTTCCCATTTCTAGATTTTTTAATTTAAACTTAAATGCTGGCAATTGAAGAAACCAACTATCAACACCTTCAGCATTACCAATATTTAACTTATCCTTTGTAAAAAATTCTACTGTAGTCCAATCAGCTATAAGTTGTATTGGATAAATATAAATAAAACATAGAAATGTTATAAAAGTCCAAATATTTGATTGCATAATATTTTCTCCATAAAAATACTACCATAACTATGGTAAAATTTTAAAATATTTATATCACAGCGATGGATTAAATAATTATGTTATGATGAATAATGAAATATTTTTTATTAGTCATAATATTATTTTTAATTGCATTCAATGCTATAGCAAAAGTGGAGGTATGGTTATGTAATAGTAAGCATGGTATTGATGTTTTTAAAATAGACATTATAGAACCACATAATATTTCTCAAAGAATTAATAGGAGTTGGAAGAAATTTTTGACATCTGAGCAAAAAACCGAAGTAGCAGATGTTATATACGAACCTCAAAATCAATTAATAAAAATTATTTATAATTTTGAAATAGATAAAAAAGAAATAATATTTAATTTAGAATCCAGAGAGTTAATTATAAAATATAAAGATAAAAATAAATTGAACAGTAAATGGTCGTGTGAATTAAAATAAATATAGTAAAATATTCTTTTTATAAAAATGAAGATTATAATTATAATAATTAATTTTTAATTGATACAATTGATTTTCAAAGAGTATGCTCTATATTTAATGTAAGTTTTTTTGTGCTTCTTAGGATTGGAAAATATATGTTAACTTTCAGAAGTACTCAAACTTTATTAGTTATATTTTTTTTAATTTTTCCTAATATATTATATGCGAATACCCAGATGAAATTTGCATGTATGTCCTCTTGGTATGAACATTGTAATATGGGAATATGTGAAGATTACGCAAATAAAAAGCCTTTTTTAAAGCAAGTAAAGATTCTAATTGATTTAAGCTCAAAGACATTAATCAGAAGAACGGATAATAATTATATTATGAATATTACAGAGACTCGCTTTAGGCCAAAAAAACATATTTATATTGGTTATGGAGATAATTGGTCTAATGGATATTTAGTCATCAATTTATTAAATGAAGAAGAAGGAACCACAGGCTATATGGATACACTTTTTACAAATGCAGGAGGATTTGTTAGTACAGGTTTTTGCAAGCTACAAGTAATAGATGATAGTATTATTGAAGGTTAGATAAATTTATCTTAGTTTAACGTAAAATAATTAAAAAATATTATATTTGTACGTAAAAAATTATACCTATTAAAGCCATTATAATTTGAGTAAGATAAATAAATACAGAAGAGAAATGCCAATTTCTGAATAATTTCTTTTTCTTTTTTTCTTCTATATTATCACTATCAGAAATAGAATTTATTTTAGGCATAATTATTAACAAGTTTATTATGAAACCCAAAGCAATAATAAATGATATAATAATAGACCAGTGATCTTTAAGTATAAATGAAAATATAAATGTTATAGACGCCAGAATACCACCAAAAATAAAATTTCTTGGAAAAATTTTTCTTAAAAAGATAGATTTATTTTTATCATCTAATATTTTATTTGATACTGGCATGACACAAAATATAAAGAACAACATATAACTCAATAAAGAACTGTATAATATTATTAACATAGCTACTTTCATATAATTATTAATTGATTAGTAAACCATATCATAACAAGCAGATTTTTGTATCAGAATAGTTTATTATGTTAAATTATCATTATATATATATTAAATTTAATTTTAGGAGGATTTATGGTTAAGCATTATGAAGTTGCGGAAGGATTGTGTGATAATATAGATGAAGAAACTCAATCTTATGTCTTTAATCAAACTATGTTAAGAATAAAAGATCCAAAAATATCATTAGATTTTTATACTCGAATTATAGGCATGAAATTATATAGAAAAATAGATTTTTCGGATATGAAATTTACATTGTACTTCTTAGCTATGTCTGGAGATGTAGATGATAATAATGTACCTAAAGAAGACAATCAGAGAACTACATGGACATTTTCACAAAGGGCTATGTTGGAATTAACTCATAATTGGGGTTCAGAGAATGATAAAAATTTTACATACCATAATGGTAATACAGATCCCCAAGGTTTTGGGCATATTGGGTTTTCTGTACCTGATGTTTATGCAGCATCTAATCGTTTTGAAAAACTAGGAGTAAAATTTATTAAAAAACCTGATGATGGTAAAATGAAAGGCTTAGCCTTTATAGCAGATCCAGATGGTTATTGGATTGAAATATTACAAGCGAATATGATAGAAAAAAATTCTTAAATTAAGGTACTAATTTTTTTTGCAGTAAAAGCACTTAATGTCCAGCCGAGATGTCCATGGCCTGTATTATAGAAAACATTATTATTTTTTTTACTTTGTTTTATTATAGGCATCATATTAGGTGTCATAGGCCTTAGGCCAGCCCATGGTTTTACATCTTCAGTGTTAATATTTGGAAAATTGCTCTCTGCCCACTTTATCAAAGGCCTTACCCTATCCCACTTTATATCTGTATTGTATCCACTAAATTCTGCAGTTCCGGCTATTCTCAATCTTTCATTACCGAGCCTTGCTGTAACTATTTTTTTTTCATCATCTAATAGACTAACCCATGGAGAATTTTCTCCAGGGTTATTAATAGTAATACTATAACCTTTTACTGGATATATAGGTATATTATCGCCAATACTATTGGCTATTTTTTTTGAGCCTATCCCAGCACAAACTATTACTATATCTGTATTATTTAGTTCATCATTCAGATTTTTAGCATGCTTTTGAATAAAAGTTACGTTGTATTTATTCTTTAAAATAGCACTTAATTCTATACAAAACTTATGAATATCTCCTGTAAAATCGGTGGTATTATAAAAACCACCTATAATATTATTATTAGATAGAGAAGGTTCAATATCCATTATCTCATTTTTATTGACTTCCCATCTTTCTAGCCCAGCTAATTTATATATTTTGTTGGTTTCGCGTGCTAATTTTAATTCTCTTTCATTCTGATATATATGTAATATACCTTTTTGAACCATATCGAATTTTATATTTTCTTCATCAGATATTTCTTTATATAATTTACCAGAATTCAAAGCCATTTTGCATGTTTCCAATGTATTTTCTTTATGTTCGGATATTGAATTAATAAATTTTATAAACCATGCATATTTATTTAGGTCTGGTTTTAATGAAATAAGTAAAGGGGCATCTCTTTCAAATATCCATTTACTCGCTTGTATAATATTTTTCCAGCTATTCCATGTTTCTGCATTAGAGGCACTAATTTGGCAGCCATTGGCATAAGATGTTGCCATTGCTGGATACCTTCTTTCCTCCAATATAGTAACTTTATGATTATTTTTTGCTAAGTAGTAGGCGGTAGTTATACCTGTTATACCACTTCCAATAATTTTTATATTCATAAGTTAATTTTATCATAAAAATTATGAAGTTCAAAATTTTGACTATAAGGTATATTAATTATCTATGTTATAATTTATTATCATTTTCTTTAGCTAATAAACAATGATCAAGTTTATTGAAACGCCAATTAGCAAATACTATATATGCTAGACTGCTCAATTGCTTTATAATGGGAAGAGAAATAAATTTACTTAATATTTTCCAGTAACCTATATGATTCCATATAATAATAAAAGCATCCAATCCAATATAGAGTTTATTATTATAAAACACGTGTAACAATTTTAAAGCGGAAGAAGTTTTAATACCTTTTTTCTTTAGCTCATTATTACTTGAATTTATATCTTGCCAATTAAATATACCTCTGGGTGCAATTCTTTTATAGTAATTAATTTCTTTACTACATAAATTACATTTACCATCAAAAAATACTATGATCATGATATTGAGATAAGTGTTTTTACTCCTAATTCAAGTGAATTATTTAAATATATTTATAACATATTTATGGAGATCATTAATTAATTTATATATTATATTTTTATGATCAAAGTAGTATTGATATTATTTTTTTTTATTCAGGTTAATAATGTTTTAGCTATGGCTAAAACAATAATTTGGCAATGCCAAGTAGTACAAATTAACGGAAAAATGCAAACCAACGGTAAAGTAAATAAGTATAAAATAGATGTGACAACGCCAATGGTTTGGTTAGGAGATGAAACAAGGTGGTCTAGTTTTGAAAATACTACTTTTTTATACGATAAAAATAATCATCGCTTATCTTCTTCAAATATACCTTGGATAGGCACATATTATTTAACTGAACGTAAAGTTATTTTTAATAATAGTGATGCGAATTTAGAAGTTATTTATGAATGCAAAGAACTATAGTGTTTCTTATAATGCATAGTATGATTGAATAGGTAGCAATGAACTTAAACTTTAAAAAAGAAGATTTAATATTTCAAAAAGAAGTAAGAGATTTTATAAAAAAGAATTTAAGTCATATTACTCAAAAAAAAACTGAACAAGGATACCACTTAACTAAAGAAGATATGGTGAACTGGTATAATAAGCTATCTAAGAAAGGCTGGATAGCACCTAATTGGCCAAAAAAATATGGTGGCACTGATTGGACTGTAACTCAAAGATATATATTTAATAAAGAATGTGCTGAAGCATATGCGCCAGATGGAGAATATACATTTGGAGTAACTATGGTAGGCCCTGTTTTAATAAAATATGGAACTTTAGAACAAAAACAATATTATCTTCCAAAAATTTTATCTAATTCTCATTGGTGGTGCCAAGGATATTCTGAACCGGGTTCAGGATCAGATCTAGCCTCGCTATCTACAAAAGCTGAAAAAGTTCAGGGGGGCTATAAAATTAATGGTACAAAAACATGGACAACTATGGCTCATTTTGCTGATATGATGTTTATTTTGGTTAGGACTAAATCAAATTGTAAACCTCAGGAAGGTATTTCATTTATGTTATTAGATATGAAAACTAATGGTGTATCGGTAAAGCCAATTATTACGCTTGATGGAAGTCATTATATTAATATGGTTTATTTAGAGGACGTTTTTATCCCAAATAAGAATCTTATTCATGTAGAAAATAAGGGTTGGACAGTAGCTAAATATTTATTAGAATATGAACGCACAAATAATGCTCAAGTGGCTAGTTCTAAAAAAGCTTTATCTAAAATTAAAAAAATAGCTAAACTTCATATGAATGGAACATATTCTCTAAGTTCTGATAGATATTTTATGGATAAATTGGCTAATTGTGATAGAAGAATTCAAGCTTTAGAGTATGATTTACTTAATGTTATTTCTAATGAAATTAAGGGAGTATCTCCAGCAACAGAGGCAAATAAGTTAAAAATTAGGGGATCTGAAATACAACAAGAATTAACAGAATTAATATTGGAAGCTAGTGGATATTTCGCTTTTACACATCAATCAAATTCTATAAACATGGGAATGAATGAACCAATTGTGGGCCCTTCCTGGACTAACACATCAGCTCAGAAGTATTTTGATACAAGAAAAACTACTATATATGCGGGATCTACTGAAATTCAAAAAAATATTTTGGCAAAAATATTATTAGAGCTTTAAAACTAAAATCTTCTTAGAATTAATTTAATTAAATTTTTTATAATTATAAATATAAATGGACTATTAAGTATCTTTTTTATTATTAGTTTAAATTTTGGATATAATTTAAGTATAATATAAAATAGTAAAAAAAATATAAATATTATTATTATGACTTTTAACATTATAAGAAATTCTCACATATATTTTTATTAAATTATATTCAAAATTTATTTAGTTTTAAATGTTTTAGTTAATCAAAACAAATATATCTATTATGCTTAATTATATTTTAATAATTATAGGGAGATAAGTATGAATTTTTTAAAATTTATTTTTTTAATGTTTTTTTCATTATTTTATTCAGTTAATAGTTCCTTTTCATTAGAATTAAAACCGGTAATTAGCTTAGAAATAGCTAAGAAAATGGCAGATAGTTGTGAAGATAAGAGAGCAGAAAGAAATTGGAATCCAATTAATATAGCAATAGTTGATTCTGGAGCAGATTTAATTTTATTTAGAAGGCAAGATGGAGCTTTTTTAGGTAGTATAGATATTGCCATCAGAAAAGCCACCTCATCCGCTATGATTCCGCGTTCCACTAGAAAAGTAGGAGAGTTGGCCTATGGAGAGAATGGACTATTAGGTCCTAGGCCTGGTGTAGCGACAGTAGATTTTTTAGTACCTTTTGCTGGTGGATTGCCGATAAGAACAGAATCAGGTCACCTAATTGGAGCCATAGGAATAAGTGGTGCAAGTTCAGATCAGGACGAAGAATGCGCGCAATATGCTATAGATTCTGTAAAGCATTTATTAAAATAGTATAATAACAATATTGTAAGGCTCTTTGCTTTTTAAAAGAGCCTTTTATTATTTAATTCAAATAATCATCAGTCTATATCTTCTAAAGTATCAACATATAAAATACTTTCTGATGGTGGAATATTTTTTACTACTTCAGATAAAGTATTTTGTTGCGACCAAAATACATTGTTAAATATACCTTTAAATTTCTTACTATTAGCTAATCCTATTAACCAAAAACCTCCATCTTTAGCAGGCCCTAATACTATATTAGATAAATAAAGCTTTTTCCATGCACTTAGAATAATCTTACTTGTAATATCAGGAATATCACTTCCAATTATAATTGTTTTATTAGTGTTATTTGAAAATATTCTCCACATTTTTTCTCCAATATCCCCGGGGCCTTGATTAATTCTCTTTACTTTGGGAAAAATTGATTTAGGCCAATTTTTTAATGCCGAGTCAGGAGTTACACATAATTTTAATTGTATTCTGCTATCATTATGTATTTTTAATATTGTTCTTAATAAATTACGATGATAAAAATTAGCACCTAATGCTTTTCCTATTCTATTTTTCAAACGTCTTTTACCTATTGATATTTCTGGACGTCTTGCAAAAATAATTAAATTAACTTTTTCCATTTTTATTTCTTAAATAAATTTTATTAATTTTATGAATATCAAAACCAAAAAAATATAAACATAAACAGTATAAATTTATAAATGGCCTAATTATCCAACCTTGATTTTCATATCGAATTGCGTCAGTTATAATATGACTATTAAGTATTTGAATATTCTTAAAGCCAATCTTATTAATAATATCTACATCTTCCATGATAGGAATATTCTCATAGCCTCCAATTTTTTTATAAAAATTTCTTGAAATTAATAAGCCTTGATCTCCATAGGGTAGTTTTAAATATTTTGATCTTATATTTGTAATTAACATAAGTAAATATGAGTAAATATTATTTTTATTAAATTTAATCTTAAAAGCAGCAGCTTTATAATAATTTGATTCATTAGATATAAATTCTTTAATATCTCTAATATTATTTTTATTTAAAATAGTATCTGAATGAAGAAAAAATATCCAATTAGTAGAAACTTTATTAGCACCTAAAAGTAATTGTGTTCCTCTTCCTTTAATAGATCTCAGAACTTTTACTTTATATTTATGGGATATATTTGCTGATATATTATTTGGGCTTGCATCTACTATTATTATTTTATCAAAATACTTATATGCAGAATTTAATGTAGTATTAATTGTATTTTTTGAATAATAAGTAGGAATAACTATGGTGACATTTTTTAAAATTAAATTTTTCATATTAATTTAGTAGATAAATATTTAAAATCATTCCTAGCCAAATTAAAAAACCACATACGTTAGAGTTATTAAAACCTTTACTAAATTTATATATTTCCGTAATTTTGGTATTAAACGCATAATATGTTTGCCATAAGCCGAGGGTAAAAACTAATATTATAATTAGTAGATTGAAACCATTTAATAATAATGCGGTAACAAAAAATATGCTGCTTAACAAGTAAGAACAGCTCGCAAATAAACCTGAGTTATTTTTCATTTTTACAACTGTTGATTTTACGCCAGTGAGTTTATCATCTTTATAATCTTGCATTGCATAGAGAGTGTCATAGCCGATTGTCCAAAAAATAGCTCCTAAATACATTATATATACTGTAAAATTAGGATAAATATTTGTTATACAACTATAGCCAATTAATATTCCAATATTAAATGTAATTCCCAGCCAAATTTGTGGAAAAAAGGTGACTCTTTTGGTTAAAGGGTAAATAATAATTAATGGTATACTCATTAGAGAAATTATAATTGCTGGAACTGGTAGGTGATATAAAATAAATAATCCTATTAAAGAAGTGACTAATATAAAAAATATTCCGTCAAGAACTGATAGTTTACCTGAAGCTATAGGTCTATTTTTTGTCCTAATAGTTTGTTTATCAATTTTTCTATCTAGGATATCATTCCATGCACAACCAGCAGCTCTTAATATAAATGCGCCAAAAAATAAAATAATTGTATACTTTAATAACAGTAAAAATTCAGGTTTTGCAATATTTATCCCCCACAAACATGGCCAAGCTAATAATAATGCACCTGTAGGACTATGAAACCTTCCTAAAATGATAAAGTTTTTAATTTTTTGTGCCATTATATCTAATATTATTTGGAATAAAGAATAAATTTTACTAAACTATATTTTTAATCTACTAAATGTTTATCATATAAATTAAATTTATAGAAGATTTAGAATAGGATATAAAATTGGAATATCAATTTAAAACTCGGGTTTACTCTGAATCTTCTTTAGATAAGAATTTAATTGTTCCACTTTCTAAAAAGCAATCCCACAAATTATTAAATGTATTAAGAATGAAGACTAATGAGGATATAATTATTTTTAATAATGTATCAGGAGAATGGTCTGCAAAAGTTCATATAAAAAAATCTATAGTTAGTGTTGAATGTATAAAAAAAATACGAAATGCAAAAAAAGAAGTTGGTCCATCATTAGTTTTTTCTCCATTAAAGCAAGCTAGATCTGATTGGTTAATAGAAAAGGCTACAGAGTGCGGGGTGGAAAGTTTTTATCCTAGTTTAATGAAAAGAACTTCTGTGCGGAATATTAATATTGATAGATACAGAAATAATGCTATAGGTGCAGCAGAGCAGACAGGAAGATTATGTATACCCGAAATACAACCTTTAAGAATGTATGAGGAACAAATAAAAATATGTGAACAATTAGACAAAACTTTTATTTTTTGTGATGAATTACGAATATCTCCATTAATAAAAGAATTTAATAATAATTTAAATGCTTCTGATATAGTTATAGTTGTTGGTCCAGAAGGAGGTTTTGATGATACGGAAAGAGATTATATGCAAACTAATATTGAAAATTTAATAGAATGTAGCTTAGGGCCAAGAGTATATAGAGCAGAGACCGCTGCTTTAATCGCCCTAGCTTTATTTCAATAAAATTATTTAGGATAGTTAATATGGATCTTATAAAAAATGATTTAATCAATTGGTTTTCTGAAGGGTGTAAGCCGAAAGAATTATTCAGAATAGGTACAGAACACGAAAAATTTGTTTATAAAACGGAAAACCTTCAACCAGTATCTTATGAAGAACCATCAGGTATAAAAAATATATTAAAGTCTTTAGTTGTTTTTGGATGGGAAGAGGTGGAAGAAGAAGGACATTTAATAGCATTAAAAAAAAATAAGCAATCTATTACATTGGAACCAGGAGGGCAATTAGAATTATCAGGTGCGCCACTTGAAAACATTCATCAAACCTGTAGCGAAGTTAATGAACATTTAAGACAAGTTAAATTAGTAGGAAAAGATTTAAATATTGGTTTTTTAGGAGTAGGAGCTAGGCTAGAAGGTAAGCTTCCATATGAATTATGGATGCCTAAGCCAAGATATAAAATTATGAGAGAATACATGCCTACTGTTGGTAGTAAAGGCCTAGAAATGATGGCTGATACTTGTACTGTTCAAGTTAATTTAGATTATTCTTCTGAAGAGGATATGAGGAGAAAGTTGAAGACTTCATTTATATTACAACCTATAGTTACAGCATTATTTTCCAGCTCTCCAATAGAAAAAATGAAAGTTTCTGAATTTATTTCAAGAAGAGCCGCAATATGGTTTAATGTGGATCAAGATAGATGCGGTACTCCGCAATTTATATTTGAAAATAGCTTAGGTTTTGAGGATTGGGTTGATTATGCTTTAAAAGTTCCGATGTATTTTGTTAGAAGAAATGGAAAGTATATAAATTGTGCTGGAGATTCCTTTGAGAAATTTATGGAGGGTAAACTTGAAAAATTACCTGATGAAAGACCAACTTTATTAGATTGGGAAGATCATTTAAGTACTATATTCACTGAAATAAGGCTTAAAAAGTTTATTGAATTTAGGGGTGCAGATACAGGGCCATGGGGAAGTTTATGCGCATTACCAGCACTTTGGGTAGGTTTATTATATGATAGTGAAGCATTAAATGAAGCTGAAAGTTTTGCAAATAGCTGGAGCTTAGAAATGTATCAGAAAGCTTATTCTGAAGTTCCAATAAAGGGTATGGATTTAATAATTAATAATAATTCTATTAAAGATTATGCCGAAGAATTAATAAAAATTTCAAAAAAAGGACTTAAAAACAGAAAAATGTTTGATTCATCTGGAAATGATGAAACAGGCTATTTGAATCAATTAGAAGAAATAGTTTATTATGGAAAAAATCAAGCAACAGAGATGTTATCCATATGGAAAAATAGCGAAGAAGACGCTATTAAAGAAATATATAAACGATATTCATATTAATTATTTATAATTAAGTAGTTTCGGTGCCGCCTACTGTTAAACCCTCTATCTTTAGTGTAGGTTGTCCTACACCAACAGGTACACCTTGACCATTTTTCCCACATGTTCCTATACCAGGATCTAATTCCATATTGTTGCCTATCATTGTAACTTTTTTAAGGACTTCAAAGCCAGAACCTATAAGAGTTGCTCCTTTAACTGGTGTAGTAATTTTCCCATTTTCTATTTTATAAGCCTCACTTGCAGAAAAAACAAATTTTCCATTAGTAATATCAACCTGACCTCCAGCAAAAGATTTAGCATATATTCCATTTTTAGTGCTTTCTAAAATTTCTGTTGGGTCTTTATCTCCTGAGACCATAATAGTATTTCTCATTCTAGGCATTGGCTGGTGAGCATAAGATTGTCTTCTTCCATTTCCTGTAGATTTTGTACCCATTAACCTAGCATTAAGTCTATCGTGCATGTACCCAACTAATTTTCCATTATCAATTAAAACTGTTTTTTCTGTTGGAGTGCCTTCATCATCTATAGAAAGTGAACCTCTTTTTGAATGTAGTGTTCCATCATCCACTACGGTAACGCCTTCTGTTGCTACTTTTTCTCCCATTAAATGAGAAAAAACACTTGTTTTTTTTCTATTAAAGTCTCCTTCTAATCCATGTCCTATTGCTTCATGAAGTAAAATACCAGGCCATCCAGGTCCTAATACTACTGTCATTTCCCCAGCGGGAGCTGGTTTTGCTTCTAACATGATTAAGGCTTGTTTTAAAGCTTCATCAACATGAAATTTCCAATTTTCTTCACTTAGAAGAACATCGTAGTTATGTCTACCACCTGATCCATAAGAACCGGTCTCCATTTTTTCGTTGTTTTTAACAGCTATATTCACTCCTAATCTAACTAATGGTCTAACATCATCAAGCATTTCTCCATCCGATCTTAAAATTCTGATCGCTTCCCATGACCCAGCTAGATTAATACTAACTTGTTCAACTTTACTATTTAATGATCTAGCATACTCATTAATATCTTGTAACACTTTAATTTTTTTATCAAAGCCTAAACTAGGGATTGGATTGTTTGTCTCATAAAAACTTCTATTTGTTTTTTGAGGAGAAACATCAATTTCTTTATTGTCTTTAGATATTATTTCCTTAACAGTTTTTCCTGCCCTCTCTAAAGCTTTCTTTGAAATTTCAGATGCATGAGCATAACCAACAACTTCTCCAGATAAAGATCTTAAACCAAAACCAATATCTTTATTTGAGTTTGCTAGTTTTAATTTTCCGTCATCAAAAGCAAAACTTTCATTTTCTGATGATTGCATGTAGAGCTCACCGTCTTCTGCACCAGACAGAGAAGAAGCAACAATTTTTTCTATTTCTGATTTACTGAGTTCATTGTTTTCAAAAAATATGGTGTCTAAATTTTCTTTATCTTTCATATAATACTCCTAAATTATATACTTATTATTGTATAAAAGTAGATTAAATTTTTTCTATAAAGTTTTTTATAATTTTAATTAAATAAATATTTTCTTCCTCTAAGCCTACTGTTATTCTTAAACAATCTGCTAGCCCATACTCAGATACTTTTCTTACAAAAATATTATTTTCCTCAAGGTAACTATAGCATTTATTAGCTTGTTCAATATTATTATATTTAGCCAGGACAAAATTTCCTACTCCTGGAATTATTTTAATGCCTAAATTAACAAGCTCTTTTTCTATATAAGGCTTCCAAATAATATTATGTTTGATAGCTTTTTTTATAAATTCTTGGTCTTGAATAGCCGCAACGGCTGCTTCTTGAGCAATAGTATTAATATTAAAAGGTAATCTAATTCTGTTTAAGTAATCTATTACGACTAAAGGTGCATAAGCCCAACCTATTCTTAATGCAGCTAAACCATAAATTTTTGAAAAAGTTCTAGTACATATAACATTATCAAACTTATTTACCAGATCAAAACCATTCGTGTAATCATCGTTTTCAACATATTCTGCATATGCCGAGTCTATTACTAAAAGACAATTTTTGGGTAATTCTTTTCTAAGAGTGAAAAGTTCATTTTTATTTAGATAAGTTCCAGTAGGATTATTGGGATTAGCAATGAAACAGACTTTTGTTTTATCATTACAAACTTTAATAATTTCTTCTACATTTGCCTTATAGTTTTTTTCTTTAGCTTTAATAGGAATTGCTCCTGCTGCTTTAGCTGCTATAGGGTAAACTAAGAAGCCATGTTCTGAATAAACAATTTCATCCTCTTGGCCAGCAAAACAATTAGCAATCATAGATAGTATTTCATCTGAACCGTTTCCGCATATGATATTGTTCATATTTATGTTATTATATTCAGCTAGTTTTTTTCGCAATTCTATGGCGCTACCGTCGGGATAACGCGATGAAATATCATGCAATTCTTTTATCTTATCAAGGACTTTAGCAGATGTGCCTAAAGGTGTTTCATTAGATGAAAGTTTAATAATAGACTGTTTACTTCCCTTTCCAGATTTTCCTGGAACATATGGAGCAATATCTAAAATTGAATTTTTTGGATTAATTGTAATTATTTTTCTCCATTAGTTATCTTAATTATATTATAATTAATAGATTCATCATAATTATTTAAGCTAAATGAATATGATATTATATATATTATTTTAAGGGTCATAATTTTTCCATATAAATAGAATTTGCTTCACCTAATTTAGGAGAACTTTGAAATAACTCTTTTGGTCTCCATATAGGAGCAAGTGGAGTTGGCATAGGGAAAATCTCTTCATTTCCAATTTTCATTTTTGCAGATAATAACTCTCTTTCTTTAATTTGAGAATCTTTTATAGTCTCTTCTAATGAATAAACAATAGAACAGCATATATTTTCTTCATTAGCTAAAATTTCTTTCCATTGTTTAGTATTTTTGCTTTTAATTATTTTAATAATTGCTTTTTTAGTTGCATCAGGATCGGCACTATCATTTTTAAATTCGTTAGATAGCTCTATAACTTCACAAAACCTTAACCAGAATTTTTCTTCTAGTGCTCCTAATGCTATGTAACCTTTATCTAAAGTTTCATATATACCGTATCGAGGACTAGCGCCAGTTAATTGCAAATCTCCTCCTTGAGAATAAAAACCACTTGCTGTTAAACCTAATGCCATCCACATAAAAGGGAACAGGTTGTCTGTCATAGAGATGTCTAAAAATTTGCCCTTACCAGTATTTTCTACTTCTCTAAGTGCTAAAAGAATATTAATGACTGCAGGATAACTTCCGCCGGCGATATCAGCTATTTGTGTATTTGGCATAGCTGGTGAGCCATCTTTTTCTTTTGCTAATGAAAGTAAACCTGATTCAGCCATATAATTTATATCATGAGCAGCTACTAATTTTTTAGGTCCAGTTTGACCATATCCAGTTATTGAACAATGAACAATATTAGGTTTAATTTTAATTAAACTATCAAAATCAAGGCCCAAGCGTTTCATTACACCTGGCCTGAATTGATCTACTACAACATCAGCAGTTTTTATTAAATTTAAAATACTTGCATAACCATCTTTAGATTTAATATCTACTTCAACAGAACGTTTTCCTCTATTAAGTATGGAAAATAGAATGCTTTCACCATCAATAAATGGTGGAGATCTCCGCATATCTTCACCACCTATTCTTTCAACTTTAATAACTTCTGCACCTGCCTCCGCAAGAATTAAAGTAGCTAAAGGTCCTGGCAGTAAGGTAGAAAAATCTATAACTTTTATTCCCTCAAGTGGCTTCATTTTATACTCCATATAATTATAAATATATAATAATTTAAAATAGATTTATAACAATTTAATATTATATTTACTTTTATACTGATTAGTACTTAATAGTATTGGCTTATTAAAACTATATTCTATATAATATTATTAATTAACTTATGTCATTAGAGAAATATATGTATATAAAAACATTGATTATAATAAATTTATTAATTTTTATAAATTTTGTTCATGCTAATGAAGAATTAGTCTCTTATGATATTGTCGATTTATCAATACCGAGTTCATTAACTAATGAAGATGGTGATATAAAAAATGGACGTGATATAGTTCTTTCTAGAAGAGGCAATTGTTTAGCGTGTCATAAAATACCTTCAGGTAATGATATATTTCAAGGAAATATAGGACCTAGTTTGGCAGGTGTTGGAAATCGTTATACAATTTCTGAATTAAGACTTAGGTTAGTAAATCCGTATGTGTTAAACCCAGATTCGGTAATGCCAGCTTTCTATAACGTAAGGGGCTTAAAAAGAGTGGATAAAAAGTTTAGAGAAAAACCTATTTTAACAGCTCAAGAAATAGAAGATGTAATTAGTTGGTTATTCACTCTTAAAACGGAAGAAATGTAAGGTTATATATGAGTTTAAATAATAAAAATTTTACTAGAAGAAGTGTTTTTAAATATCTATCTGGTTTTATAGTTTTAACATGTTCTAAGCTTGCTAATGCTGAGTTTAAGGCAGGCCAACCTTTTAGAGATCGATTCCAGACATACCGTCAAACATTTAGGATAGAGCCTGACCCTGAAGAAGCAAAACGAATTGTAAAAAATATTATTAAAGGAAGAGAATTAAGAGATAATTTAATTGACCTCAAAGCTCCTGACATAGCAGAGAATGGCAATACTGTACCTATAAGTTTTTCTGTTAAATGTTCAATGAAAGATAATGATTTCCCTAAAACTGTACATATATTAGTTTTAGATAATCCTTTTCCCGAAATAGCTAAATTTTATTTTACCCCCTCTTCCGGTGAAGCAAATGTTTCAATAAGAATTAGAATGCGTACAAGTTCAAATATTGTTGCTATAGCAGAAATGGCTGACGGCACTGTAGGAGAAACAAGATCTTATGTTGATGTGACAATAGGAGCTTGTAGTTAATGGCTAATGAAGAAAGAAAAAATTGGAGAAGACGTCTTAAGGTTCCTAAAACAGCTGTAGTAGGGGAAATTATCACTATCAAAACTATGGCTGAACATGTTATGGAACCTGGTGTTAGAAGAGATCCCGAAACTGGAGTTATATACCCAAAAAAAATTATAGATACTGTAATTTGTCGCTTTAACGGAGAGCTAATATATAGGAGTCAGTGGTTTTCAGGGGTATCTGCGAATCCATTCATGTCTTTTAAAATGAAAGCAGTTACTTCTGGTTTAGTAGAAGTAGAATGGACAGATGATTATGGGCAATCTAGCTATAAAAAAGCAGTTTTGATTGTATATGATAATGAAGGAAAAGAAATTCTGCCCATTAAAGTAGATAATATAAATCCTAATAAAGATATTATTTAAATGTTCTTAATAGTTAAAAGCTTGTTAGCTTTGATTTTAGTATTTTCTTATAATTTATTTGCGGAGGAAGTATCTAATTTTGATTATTTTGAAAAACCTTATAAAAACAATGAATTAAAATCTGGTGCTTATTTTTCTAGAGAAGAAACGAGAGATATAGAAAAAGATGAATTTGAGAATCCTGGTATGATTTGGGTTGAGAGAGGTAGTGAATTATTTAATAAAAAAATGGGGATAAAAAATAACTCATGTGCAAATTGCCATAGTCAAGATAATAATTATTTAAAAGGGGTAGCTACTTCTTATCCTAAAATTCATCAAAATAAGTTAATTAATTTAGAGCAAAAAATAAATATGTGCTTAGAAAATAAAATGAATTTAAAACCAGAACTATTAGAGAGTAATAATATTCTATCTTTATCAAGTTTTATTACATATCTATCTAAAGGCTTACCCATGAATGTAAGTATTAAAGGAGAAGCTGAAGAATTTTTCAAAAGGGGTCGGCAATTATATTTTGAAAGAATAGGGCAAATGAATTTGGCTTGTAATCAATGCCATGATAATCTTGCTGGTAATTATTTAAGAGCTGAAAAAATTAGTCAAGGGCATATAAATGGTTTTCCTTCTTACTTAATGAGGTGGGAAAATATTGCTTCTGTTCATAGAAGGTTTCAATTTTGCAATAATCAGGCAAGAGCAGAACCTCTTGAAATTGGGCATGCTGATTATAATGCATTACAACTATATATAGCTTGGAGAGGAAATGGACTGCCTTTGGAGAGCCCTTCAGTTAGAAGATAATAAAGAATAAAATAGATAGGAATAAATATGGAAATGCAACGAACAGCTAATTCAGTTTTAGATTTAATAGGTAATACTCCATTGCTTGAAGTAAAGAATATAGATACTGGATCATGTAAATTATTTTTAAAATTAGAATCACAGAATCCAGGAGGTTCAATAAAAGATCGCCCTGCTAAATATATGATAGATAAAGCTGAAAGGAATGGTGATTTAAAAAAAGGTGGTTTAATTATAGAAGCTACTGCAGGTAATACAGGTATCGGGTTAGCTCTAATAGCGCAACTACGGGGGTATAAATGCTTAATAGTTGTTCCAGACAAAATGGCAAAAGAAAAAATTATTCATTTAGAAGCATTAGGTGCTGAAGTAGTTATTACTAGGTCAGATGTTGAAAAGGGACATCCTGAATATTATGCAGATTTAGCCCATACAATTGCTGATAAATATGAGGGTTCTTTTTATATAAATCAATTTGGAAATAATGCAAATTTACAGGCACATTATGAGTGGACTGGACCAGAAATATTAGAGCAATTATCTAATAAAGTTGATGCCTTCTGTGCAGGTGTAGGTACGGGTGGAACAATTACGGGTGTAGGAAAAGCATTAAAAGAAGTAAATAAGAATTGTGATATTATTTTAGCTGATCCATTAGGTTCTATTTTAGAACCAAAGTTTAAAACAGGAACTATACCTGATAATGTTGGTAGTTGGCTAGTTGAGGGAATAGGAGAAGATTATGTTCCTCCATTATTAGATTTTCCTATTATTACTCATGCATATGCTATATCTGATAAAGAAGCATTAGATACATGTAATATGGTATTGAAAAAAGAGGGTGTATTATCAGGAAGTTCAAGTGGCACATTAATTGCAGCTGCAATAAAATACTGTAAAGAACAAACTGAATCAAAAAATGTTGTTACATTAGTTTGTGATACTGGTAATAAATATTTAAAAATATATGATAAAAAATGGTTAATTGAAAATAATTATAATTAATTAAAATTATTAAAGGGATAATTAAATGGTTTCTAATCTTCCAAAATCAAAATTTGCTACAAGAACTATTCATGCCGGTCAATCTCCTGACCCAAGTACAGGAGCAATTATGACTCCAATTTATGCTTCTTCAACTTTTGTTCAGGATAGCCCAGGAGTTCATAAAGGATATGAATATGCTAGAACTGGAAACCCTACACGTAAAGCGTATGAAATGTGTATGGCCGATTTGGAGGGAGGAGTCAGTGCTTTTGCTTTTGCTTCTGGGTTAGCTGCTGCTGATACTGTTTTGTCATTACTTGATTCAGGAGACGAAGTTTTGGCTATGGATGATTTATATGGAGGTTCTAGAAGATTATTTGAAAATGTTAGAAAAAGAACATCAAACTTAAAATTTAATTTTGGTGATTTATCGAATAATTTAAATATTGAAAAGTTAATAACTAAAAATACTAGAATGATATGGATAGAAACTCCTACTAATCCAATGTTAAAAATTGTAGATTTACAATTCATAGCTAAGATAGCTAAAAAATATAATATTATCACAGTTGCTGATAATACTTTCTGTAGTCCTTATATTCAACGCCCTATTGAGCATGGGTTTGATATAGTGGTTCATTCAGCAACTAAGTTTTTAAACGGCCATTCAGATATGGTAGGAGGAATTGTCGTTTGCTCCAATAAAGAGCATACAGAACAAATTGCTTATTTACAAAATTCTGTAGGAGCGGTTCAAGGACCTTTCGATGCTTTTTTTGCATTAAGAGGATTGAAGACATTATCTTTAAGAATGGAAAGACATTGCAGTAATGCACTTCAAATTGCAGAGTATTTATGCGAGCAAAGTATTATTGATAAAGTTTATTATCCAGGTTTAGAAGGTCATGATGGCTATGATATAGCTAAAAAACAAATGAATGGATTTGGAGGAATAGTAACATGTGTTTTATCTGGAGGCTTAGATAAAGCGAAACGCTTTTTAGAAACATGTCAGATCTTTCAATTAGCAGAATCATTAGGAGGTGTTGAAAGCTTGATAGAGCATCCTGCAATAATGACTCATGCTGCCGTACCTAAAAGTGTTCGAAAAGAGTTAGGAATTGAAGATGGATTAATTAGACTGTCAGTTGGAGTTGAGGATATTGATGATCTATTAAAGGATTTAGAAAGAGCTATAACAGCTGTTAAGGATATGTAATATATGAAATATTTGTATATTATTCGTCATGCCAAGGCAGAAATATCTTCAAAAGATGTTGAAGATCATAATAGAAAATTAATAAAAAAAGGTATAAATAGAGCCAATGACTTGAGCATTTGGTTGAAAAAAAAGTCGCCAAGTCTAGAGGCATTATTTTATTCTTCTTCTATTAGAACGGTTCAAACGGCTGATATAATATCACACGGTTTTTCTGAGCCTGTCAGTAAAATTATTGATAAAAAATTATATGGTGCTTCTGAAGAAATATTAATGGATTATATTTCTTTTTTTGATGATAAGTTTTCAGTTGCAGGAATAGTAGGTCATCAACCTGGTTTACAAGAATTGGCATCCACATTAGTAAATAGTTATGCTGAAGGCTATGACAAGGTATTAAATAGAAGCTTCTCTACATCAAATGCTATACTTATTCTGTTAAATATAAAAAGGTGGGACCAGGTTTCCTCTAGGGTAGGAACTTTGGCAGATTATTTTGATTCAAAAGAAGGTTAAATCTAATAAGTTATTATTTTATTTCTAATAAATATTTTGCTATTTCTTCAAGGTCATTTTCTGTTAAAAATTTAGTGCCATGCTCAATAATTGAAGACATATCTTCTTCGACAAAATCTCCATTTGGCTTTATGCCCGTTTGAAGAAAAAATACAATATCTGATATTGTCCATGATCCAATTCCATCAGTTATATCATTAGATATATTAGGTACGCTATCATTTAAATATTTTGAAGTTTCTTGTCGTCCAGAAAGGTTATTATAGTCTTTTATTATAGAAAAAAAAGTTAGTGGTGAATGGCAAGCGCCACAATGTGCAACAGAATTTACAAGATATTGACCTCTCTTATAATCTGTTTTATTTTGTATTTTATTTTGATTACTAAGTATCTTGTTTGCAAATCTCCAAAACCATAAAGAATTCCTAATGTTATATGGAAATTTGAGATTATGATTAGCATCTTTTTTTTTTATGGCCGGTAAACTATATATATAATTATAAATTTTAATAATGTCACTATCCTTCATATCAGCATACCAATTATATGGAAAAGCAGGGTAATAAGGTTTATCATCTGGATTTAAACCTGTTTTTATGGCTTTAATAAATTGTTCTTTACTCCAATTTCCTATACCATTTTTCTCATCTTTACTTATATTTGGAGAAATGAAGATTCCGTATTTTGTTTTTATTTCATATCCTCCACCAAAAGGTTCTTCAGGATTGCTAGTATGACAGCCATAACACCCAGCAACATAAGCAAGTATTTTTCCATTTTCATTACATGAAGCTTCATTAATAGCAAATAACGAAAAAATAATAAAAAGTACTAAAAGGTTTTTAATTTTTCTTTTTTCTAAATTTTTTATGACAGGAGCCACAAGTTTTTCCTAAAGCACCTAAATTTTTAGCAATATTTTCTTTATTGTTAGATTCAATTGCTAAAACTAAATTTTTAGATTTTTCTAAAGAATCTTTCATCGCATTACGGAATACATCTTTTTCAGTCCAAATATTTTGAAGAGATTTTGTATTTGAAGAACTATTGGGACCAGAATTTTCTGGAAATGTTTTATCAACATTTAAAGAAGATAATGTTAAAAAAATAGACTTAGAATGAGAAAGAATGTCTTCATTAATATCAACCTTACCTTTTAAATTTGCTGCAATAATTGAAATATGGTTGCCTAATGATTTCATTATATCTTTACGATATTTAATTATGTCTTCAGTATTATTTGCATAAGCAAGCTGATAACAAGAAGTAGAAAGTAATAGTACAAAACTAAAAATAATTTTTATCAATTAATGCTCTCCCTAATTGTATAATATACTAGACTTAATATTTTATACTCATATTATATTTAAACTATTTTGATGTACAGTTTTTGGAGTAAATAATGTTAAATCTTTCAGCTACTTTAGAATATAGTGCAAAAACTAATCCTACGGATCCTGCTATTTATTTTGCTGATAAAATTTTTTCATATCAGGACGTAGATATTATGGCTAATAAAATAGCTAATGGTTTGATTAATTCAGGAATCAAAAAAGGAGATAAAGTAGCGTTATGTTGCCCAAATATTCCTCAATTTATCTTTTCATATTTTGGTATTCTTAAGGCTGGCTGTATTGTTTTACCTTTTAATGTATTACTTAAAAATAGTGAAATAAAGTTTATTTTAAATAATTCCCAAGCAAAAGGAATTATTTGTTTTGAAGGGACGCCAGAATTAGAAATTGCTAAAGAGGTAGTGGAAGCAGTTGAAAAATCAGAATCTTGTAAAAAAATGTGGGTAATTAAATCTTTAGATAAATTCAAAATCAACAATAATAATGTATGTGAATTTTCTTCCCTAATAAAAAATAGTAAAGAATATTTTGATACTATTCAATGCTCTTCAGAAGATACTGCCATTATTTTATATACTTCCGGTACCACAGGTAAACCGAAAGGTGCTGAACTTACTCATTCTAATGTGCTTTTAAATTCATTTATTGGTAAAGATTTAGCACAGTTAACTAAGTCAGATAAAGTTATAATGTCATTACCTTTATTTCATGTTTATGGTCAAGTTATTATGATGCTTAGTTCAATTTTAAGTGGCGCAAGTTTAATAGTATTACCTCGCTTTGATCCAGTAGAAGTATTAAAAGCTATGGAATCATATAAGGCTACTGTTTTTGGGGGCGTCCCGACTATGTATTGGGCTCTACTAAATAGTTTAGATGATTCAAAAGTAGATGTTAACGTTATTTCTAATAATTTAAGAGTATGTTCTGCAGGAGGATCCTCTTTACCTTTAGAAGTGTTAAAAAATTTTGAAGAACGTTTTAAAGTTCCAATCCTTGAGGGTTATGGTCTTTCTGAAACTTCTCCTGGTATTACTTTTAATCATTTAGGTAGAAAAAGAAAACCTGGTTCTGTAGGGCAGCCAGTATGGGGAATAGAAATCAAAGTATTTGATGAAAATGATAAAGAAGTTAAAACAACAGAAACAGGTGAGATAGTTGTTAGAGGGCATGCGGTAATGAAAGGCTATTATAATAATATAGAAGGTACACAAAATGCTTTAAGAGGGGGATGGTTCCATACCGGTGACATTGGATATTATGATGAAGAGGGTTACCTATATATTGTAGATAGAGTTAAAGATATGATTATAAGGGGAGGATATAATGTATACCCTAGAGAGTTAGAAGAAGTATTAATTAAACACGATGATGTATCTTTAGTTGCTGTAATAGGTGTGCCTCATGATGAATGGGGAGAAGAAATAAAAGCATGCATAGTTCTAAAAGAAGGAGCGAATTGTTCTGAAGAGGATATAATAGCTTTTGCTAAATCTAATATTGCAGCTTATAAGTATCCGAGATTAATAGAGTTTTATGACAGTCTTCCGTTAAATGCTACTGGAAAGATTTTAAAAACTGAATTGAGAAAATAAAAGTAAAAAATAATGAAACGTATAATTTTAGCTCAACCTAGAGGTTTCTGTGCGGGAGTAAGGCGCGCTGTAGATGTTGTTGAAAAGTCGATTAATAAATTTGGTTCTCCAGTTTATGTTAGACATGAGATAGTCCATAACAAACATGTAGTAGATAGTTTAACAGAGAAAGGTGCTATTTTCGTCGATGAAATATCAGATATTCCTTATAATGCAAATACAATATTCAGTGCTCATGGTGTTTCAGATAAGGTGGAATCTGATGCTAAATTGAAGTCTTTGTCTATTGTTGATGCTACGTGCCCACTTGTTAAAAAAGTTCATATAGAAGCTTTAAAATATTATGAACAGGGGTATAAAATTATTTTAGTAGGACATAAAGGCCATCCGGAAGTTGAGGGTACTGCTGGAAGGGTACCAGGAGGTGTAAAAGTGATAGAAACAGAAGAACAAGTTAGCAGATTAAAATTCTCTAGAAGTGAAGCTCTAGCTTATGTGACACAGACTACACTTTCAGTAGATGATACTAAAAAAATAATTGAAGCTCTTAAAAATAAGTATCCCGATATTAAAGGACCAGATACAAGAGATATTTGTTATGCTACTCAAAATAGACAAAAGGCAGTTAGAGATTTAGCTAAATTTAGCGATGTAGTTCTAGTTCTAGGTAATAAAAATAGTTCAAATAGCGTAAGATTAGCAGAAATTTCTAATTTAACTGGAATTCCTACTTATAGAATAGCTGATAAGAATGAACTTAATATCGAATTAATTAAAGATTATAATACAATTGGAATAACTGCTGGTGCCTCAACTCCTGAAATTTTAGTAAAAGATCTAATAGATTATCTTAAAAAAAATTTTGATGATAATATAAATGTTGAAGTGCTGGATGGTGAAAAGGAAAAGATAAGTTTCAAATTACCTGAAGTTATCAGATAATATTATATGAACTTCATCACGCGTTTTACAATAGATTCAGCATCCATATTAGCATTCTTATACATAGTCTCTGGTTTAGCATGTTCTATAAATTTGTCAGGAAACACTATTGTTTGAATATTAGAGTTTATTTTTAGCAGATCATTCTCAGATAAATATAACATAACATGAGACCCAAAACCTCCTACTACCCCCTCTTCAATGGTTACTAACATGTCATGATTAGAGATTAGGTTTTTTATAAGTTTGGTATCAAGAGGTTTACAGAACCTGGCATCAGCAACAGAAGTACTGTAGCCTCTATTATCAAGTATTTCAGCAGCTTTTAAAGATTCATATAATCTTGCCCCAAAAGATAATATAGCTATTCTATTACCTTTTTTTACAATACGTCCTTTGCCAATAGTTAGTGGTTTCGTTATTTTTGAAGGGGTTACACCTATGCTTTCACCTCTAGGGTATCTAAAAGCAGAAGGTCTATCATCTATTTTAGCTGCCGTTAAAACCATTCTTTTTAATTCTTCCTCATCAGAAGCAGCCATCAATACTATTTTAGGGATATTAGCTAAATAAGCTATGTCAAATGATCCTGCATGAGTAGGTCCATCTGCTCCCACAAGACCGGCTCTATCTATTGCAAATCTAACAGGTAATTTTTGAATTGCTACATCGTGTATTATTTGATCATAAGCACGTTGTAAAAAAGTAGAATATATAGTTGCAAATGGTTTCATTCCTTCAGCTGCTAAACCTGCAGCAAATGTTACTGCATGTTGTTCAGCAATACCTACATCAAAAAATCTGTCTGGAAATTTTTCTGCAAAAGTATCTAAACCAGTTCCAGAAGGCATTGCTGCTGTTATAGCTACAATTTTTTTATCTTTTTTTGCTATATTTATAAGTTCTTTAGAAAAAACAGAGGTGTAACTTGGAGCTCCATTTTTTGATTTATTCTGAGTTCCTGTTTTAATATTAAACTGAGATACACCATGGAATTTATCAGAACTTTCTTCTGCAGGCGAATAACCAAATCCTTTTTGTGTAACTACGTGAACCAGGATAGGACCTTGTTCTCTTTTATCTCTTATATTTTTTAGAACAGGAATTAAATGTTGAATATTATGTCCATCTATTGGTCCAATATAATAAAAACCCAATTCTTCAAATAAAGTTCCGCCTGTTACTATACCCCTAGCATATTCTTCTGCTTTTCTAGCAGTATTTGCAATTGGTCTCGGAAGTCTTTTTGCTACTTGGCTCGCGACTTCTCTCAAACTTCTATATGAAGAGGATGAAATTAGTTTTGACAAATAAGCGCTCATAGCACCAACAGGTGGAGCTATCGACATATCATTATCATTTAGAATAACAATTAATGGTAATTTCATAGAGCCCGCATTGTTCATAGCTTCATAAGCCATGCCTGCGGTCATAGCCCCGTCTCCAATAACTGCAATTGCTCTTCTATCTTCATTTTTTAAATCTGCAGAGACGGCCATTCCTAAAGCTGCTGATATTGAAGTAGAAGCATGCGCCGCACCAAATGGGTCATATTCACTTTCTGCTCTTTTAGTAAAACCAGATAGTCCCTTTTCTTGTCTCAAAGTCTTCATTTTATTTCTTCTGCCTGTTAATATTTTATGAGGGTAGCTTTGATGCCCAACATCAAATATTAATCGATCGTAAGGAGTATTAAATACATAATGTAGAGCCACTGTAAGTTCTACCACTCCAAGGCCGGCTCCTAAGTGGCCACCCGTTTTAGATACTGATTCTATCATTTCTTGTCTGACCTGAGCAGAAAGCAGGTCTAAATCTTCTTCGGCCAGTTGTCTAATATCAGATGTCACTTTAATTTTATCAAGTATAGATTTTTCAGATATATTGTCTGTCATAGCATTAAACCAGTTTTAAAAAAAATACGTAAAAAATATTTTAATAGGACAAATAAATAAATTAATTATTTTGTATAGCTCTTTCTAGAAACTCTATACGATCTTGTCCCCAGAAAAGTTCATTATTATATACAAATGTTGGGCTACCCCAAACATTCTGACTAAGGGCATCTTTGGTATTATTTTTATATTCATTTTGAATTTCTTCTGAATTGGCATCAGTTATAATAGAGCTGGATTCAAATTTATTAGTTTTGCAAATTTCTAAAATTACATTTTCATTTGAAATATCTTTTTCATCTGTCCATACAGCTTTTTGAAATGAAAAAATTAAATTTTTAACATCTATATTATTTTTTTGAGCCAAAATTATTACTTTGTGAGATAGTGTAGGGTCTACAGGAAAATATTTTGGTTGAATAGTTAAAGGCATATTTAAAAATTTACTCCACCTACCTAGTTCTGTTAAACGATTTAATTGAACTGGTTGAGGACGGTCTTTTACATTTGCAACTCCGTGTATAGAAAAAATTTCCATTAAATCTGCAGGTTTCCAATTTATTTCTAAATTATATTTTTTTTCTAATTCAATTATCCTAGGAGTTGCTAAATAAGCCCAAGGAGAGGGCGTAGCAAAATAGTAGTCAAGCATGTTATTCATAGTTTGTCCTTATATTTACCTTCTATACTTTAAATATTTTTCATTAATACAATTTGATGTTTTAACTCCTTGTAAATGATCTAGACAAGTTTTTAAAGCTTTTTCTCTCAGAAATATTAGTCCAGTTGGACTGTAAAAAGCAGAATGTGGAGTTATAACTATTTTACCATCTGCCCATTTTTCATTTAGCCATGCATTAATTAAAGGGTGTTTTATATCTGCAGGTTCAGTTGGTAATACATCTAAACCTATTGCACGAATTTTATCTGCTTTCAGAGCATCATAAGCGGCATCGAGATCAATAATAGCTCCTCTGGCTGTATTCACAATTACTAAATTAGGTTTGCAAATTTTAAGTATTGAGGCATTAATTAAATTATTTGTTTCATTATTAGCAAGGCAATGAATAGATAGGTAATCGACAGTTGACATAAGTTCATCTAACTTATTGCATCTATTTATATTTAGGGCCTTTTCTTGTCCATCTGGTACATAAGGATCATAGAAACTTATATCAAAACCAAAAGCTTTAGCTCTAAGTGCAAATGCTGTTCCAATTCTTCCTAAACCAATAATACCTAATTTTTTTTTAACTACTCTATCAATTGTGTACACAGAAGAGTGATGCCAATTATTATTTATATTCTCCTTTAATAATCTATCGTATTCAGATATTCCTCTTGCAAAATTCATAATTAGAGAAATAGCGTGGTCAGCTACTTCATACGTTCCATAATCAGGAACATTACTAACTACTATCCCAGATTCTCCACATTTAACTTCGTTAATTAAGTCATAACCTACTCCCATTCTTGTTATTATTTTACAAGTTTTTAGCTTATAAATTAGAGATTCATCTATTTTCATGTATAAACCAGTTACTAATGCATCAGCTTTATTCCATATTGCATCAGGTATTTGACTTGATTTTTTTGCATCATATTTAATTAGTTCACATATTCCATTTGCAATAGGTTTTTCATATTTAAAATCATCTTTAGCTAAAAAATCTGGATATAGAACAGAATACATAATAAATTTCCCTTTAATGTAATTTAAATTTTTGTAATACTTTCCTCAAAGCATTTTTTTAAGTATTATTTATCTTTAATAGCTTTAAATTTATAGCATAAGGAAAAATAAATATGAAAACAGAAATTTATAAATTATCTGCTGCTGAATTATCAAGTTTATATGAGGAAAAATCATTATCTCCAATTGAAGCCACTAGTTCGATTATTAATAGAATTAAGGATGTGGATGAAAAAATAAATGCATATGTTTTTATAGATGAAGAGAGCGCTATTAAGCAGGCTAAAGAGTCAGAGATAAGATGGAAAAATGGTTCTCAAAAAAGTCCGATAGATGGAGTACCAACAGCCATTAAAGATCTATTGTATACAAAGGGGTGGCCTACACTTAGAGGCTCTAAAACTATTAGTCCAAATAAAGAATGGAATGATGATGCTCCTGTTACTGCAAGGTTAAAAGAAGCAGGAAGTGTTATAATAGGTAAAACAACAACCCCGGAATTTGGCCATAGAGGAACTACTCAGAGCCCATTGACGGGCATAACAAGAAACCCATGGAATTTAGAACGGACTTCAGGTGGATCGTCTGGAGGTTCATCATCATCTGTAGCTGCAGGAATGGGTCCTTTGGCTATAGGAACTGATGGAGGAGGAAGTGTAAGAATACCTTGTGCGTATACTGGTCTATTTGGAATAAAACCAACTTTTGGAAAGATTCCAGCTTGGCCTTTATCTCCGTTTGGAACTATAGCTAATGTTGGGCCTATGACAAGAACTGTTAAAGATGGTGCTATGTTATTTGCTCAAATAAGTAGGCCAGATTGGAGAGATTGGCATGCAGATTCATCAATGGATAGTAATTTTTTAAATAGGTTAGGCGAGGGTATTGAAGGTAAAAAAATAGCTTATAGTAAAGATTTTGGAATGAGTCCTTTTTGGAATGTTAGCCTCATGGATAAAGATGTAATTTTTAATATAGAAAATACTGTTAAACTTTTAGAAAGTTTAGGAGCATATGTAGAAGAAATAGACATTAATTGGGCATATAATCCTAAAGAAGCTTTTAATGTTTTATGGACTTCAGGTGCTGCATTTTTGTCTAAGGACTTTACTGAAGAAGAAAATAATCTTTTAGACCCAGTTTTTAAAAAGTTTTGTGATATAGGAAAAGAGCATCCTTTATTTACACGATTAGCTGCCGAAAATTCTAGAGGAGAAAACGCTTCAGTTATTAATGAAATTTTTCTAAATTATGATTTAATTGTAGGGCCAACAATGCCAACAGTAGCATTTAAAGCAGAAAATATTGTACCAGATGGTTGGGATCAAGATGAGTTCGATTATACTCCATTTACTTATCCTTTTAATATGACTTGTCATCCTGCTGCTACTATAAATTGCGGTTTTTCTGATGGACTGCCAATTGGTTTTCAAATAATTGCAAAAAAAGATTGTGATGCTGATACATTTATTTGTGCAGCAGCAATAGAAGAGGCCTTATCATTAAAAGATATGTGGCCTAATATATAGATAAATTAAATAATTATAGGGAGTAATTTTATGATTGTAGAAATGAGAACTTATACTATTCAACCTGGCTCTACACCAGAATATTTTAAGGTATATGAAACTATGGGTATGGAGGCTCAGAAAGAAATATTAGGCCATATGGTGGGTTATTACGCTACAGAGATAGGAGAATTAAACCAAGTAGTTCACATGTGGGCTTATGATAGTTTGAATAGCCGAGTAGAAAGAAGAGCTAAATTAATGCAAGATGAAAGGTGGCAAAAGATGTTACCAGAGTTAAGAAAGTTTATAATTTCTCAGAAAACACAAATATTAATTCCTGCACCTTTTGCTAAGATCCCAAAAATTGATTAGATAGACGTAATAATTTTTCTATTTCTATTATTATCAAAAACTTCGAAGCCAACTCGTAGTTTTTTTGCGATTTTTTCTGAGGACTGTTGGTCTAAAACTAAAAAAGCTGTAGCTAAAGCATCTGCTTCAGCTGCAGTTTTAGATAAAACACTTACTTGTAATTGCTGATTTGCATTATGTCCATTTTCAGGATCAAATATATGATGATAATTTCCTGATAAATCAAAAGGTGTCCCCAATCCTGCTGAAGTAGCAACTGCAGCATTAGTAAACTCTATCTCACCTATACTGTCTGTATGTTCAGGATTAGATAATAATAAACGCCATGGTCTTCCCTCTGGATGATCCCCTATACCTCTATACTCTCCTAACTGAACTAGAGTATTATTTATTCCTAAATTAATTAAATTCTCTGAAATTTTATCAGTTATATAACCTTGAGCAATGCCATTCAAAGTAGATGACATCCCAGGTTTTTCATAACTAATTAGATTTTTATCTATAGAAATGGATTCCCAACCCACTAAACTTAAAGCTTGTTCTATTTCAATTTTTGATGGCGGTTCATTATTATTTTTAAATGCTTTACTGTAAGTATTCCAAAGTGGTTGAACAGTGATGTCAAAAGCACCATCAGTAATTTTTGCATATTTCTTTGATAAATTAAATAGCTCTACCATATCTGGGTGAGGTTTTTCTATAAAACCATTTTTATTTAATAAAGATAATTGAGAATTTTCTTGATATAGCGAAAAAAGATTTTCTAACTTATATAGTTTTTTATAACTATTCTGTAGAATATTTTCAGCTTCTTTTTTATTGGGATGGTATATAGTTATTTCAGCTTGTGAACCTAGTGCCATTCCTGTCCATGAGACTTTATGCAAAGCTTTATCTTTAGTTAATTCAAAGAGTGCAGTTCCGGAAACTGCTCCTATGGCGGCTACCCCCATGATTTTTAGTAATCTTCTTCGAGTTTGTGTATAACTATTTAACATGACTATTTATTAACTCCCTAAATAAATAATAGTATTAATTTAAATTTAATCAAATATTTATTCTGCGACAGCGTGTTTGATACTTTGAGGCTTTATTATTTTTTCACTAATAAATATCCTCAACATAGGAGGAACTATTGCTAGAGTTAATATAGCTGATAGACAAAGACCTCCTATTACAACAGAGCCTAATCCTCTATATAGCTCTGACCCTGCTCCTGGAAAGACAACTAGAGGTATCATTCCAAAGACACTAGTTAATGTAGACATAAAAATAGGTCTAATTCTATTTCTCGTTGCTTCTAAAATGGCCTCGGAAGCGTTTAAATTTTCTTCTTTCATATGTTGCAGTGTTTGATGGACTAATAAAATTGCATTATTTACTACAATTCCAATCAAAATGACGAACCCAAGCATTGTTAGCATATCTAAGGGTTGTAATATATTTAAATTTAGTACCCATAGGCCCATTACTCCTCCAGCAGCTGCAGGAGGCACTGATAACATTATAACTAGAGGATAAATGAAGCTTTCGAATAATATAGCCATTAATAAATAAACCATACAAATTGCTACAATTAAATTTATAACCATTGCATTCCATGTACTTGTTAATTCATCTGCTGTACCAGACAAATTTAAATTTATGCCAGTAGGTAAACCCTGTTGTTCAAGTGGTAAAATAACTTTTTCTTTAATTGTATCAATAGCAGCTTCTAAAGGAATTTTATCAATAGGTTTGATTTGTAAAGTTATAGTTCTATCTCTTTCAATATGTCTTATCTCTGTAGGTCCAGAAGTCATAACGACGTCTGCAATAGAAGAGATGGGTAATATTTTTCCGTTAGGAGTAACTACAGGAATATTTTCTATTCCTTGTGTTTGTGTTATAGCATTCACTTTACCTCTTAATGTTAAATCCATTCTTTTTGAGTCTACAGTTATTTCGGCAATTCTTAAGCCTGAATTAAATGCGTCAACACTTAAAGCCAGTGATTGTGCTGTAATATTATTATCAGCTAATTTTACCCTATTAGGCTGAACTTGAATTTCTGGAGCTCCTAAAACTAATCCAGGTATAGGTCTCATCTGATTGCCTTCACTTCTTGGAAAAGATTTTCCTACTAATCCTGCAGCCTGCTGAGCAACAATGACTACTTTTTCTAAGTCAGGGCCAGTAATATCTAAATCTATTGACCTTCCTCCACCAAAACCCCTTTGAAATAAACTTGGCTGAGTGAAAAACCCAAAAGTTCCTGGTTCTCCAAATAGTGAGCGTGTTAATACTGGTATTAGTTCTCTTACTCTGGTATCTTGAACTGCACTTGCTCCAAAAAGCGTTCTGCCTCCAGCCCCAGCCACAAAAAAGTAGTTTTTAATTTTAGGCGGTTGTCCTGCTTCTGCCACAGAACCTGTTTCCGATGCCCATAAATTTTTTACTCTTGTTTCTACTCGTTCAGCAATTTCCGTTAAAGTTGCTAAATTATATCCTGGTGGTGGAAGCATAATACCAAAAATTAAATTTCTATTTCCTTCTGGAAGGTACTCTAACTTAGGAAGCATTGCATAGGATATTGACAAGGCTCCTAATGCAACTGTTGCTGCAACTAATAAGGAAGCTATTCTCGATTTTGTAATTAATTTTACATAACTAATAGTTAATTTTACAAATCCTCTAGCTATATTATCTAGTATATAAATATTTTTTTTAGTAGTTTTTACCCCTGTCAAAAGCCATTTAGCTAATGCTGGTAAAACTGTTATTGACACTAATAGGCTCATTGTTACGGCAACTGAAATAGCAACAGCTATATCTCTAAATAATTGCCCAGCTTCTAATTGCATAATTAAAATAGGAACAAATACTAAAACAGTTGTTAGTGCAGATACCATAACAGCAGACCATACTTGTTTAGCTCCAAAATAGGCTGCTTCATTTGCTTCTTTTCCATTTTCTCTATGTCTATAAATATTTTCTAAAACAACAATAGCCGCGTCAACAACCATTCCTACCGCAAATGCTATTCCAGCTAATGAAATAACATTTATAGATCTTCCAAGAGCTGCCATTGCCACAAAAGCTGCTACTACTGATATAGGAATAGATAATCCAATTATTACTGTTGCTCTCCAAGACCTTAAAAACATTATTAGAATAAATATAGCTAACGAGCCACCTATCCATATATTTTGCCGAACAAGTTCAATAGCCGAGTCAATATATATTGTTTCATCATAAACCTGCTCAAGCTTTAGCCCCAAACTAGGTAAGGAGTTTTCATTGAGTTCTTTTACAGCATTTCTAACTCCTTCCATAATTTCAATTACATTTGCTCCAGATTGTCTTACGGCATTAATAGCTAAAGATGAATCTCCTAAAAATCTAATATTTGAAATGGGTTCCTTATGCGTAAATTCTACTGTTGCTATATCTTTAACTGTTACTCTGCTAAAACGGCCATTTTCATTTAAATTACTAATTAAAACTACATTTTTAACTTGATCTGGAGTTTGAAATTCCCCTTCTGCTCTAACAATATATCTTCTTTTACCTTCTTCTACATCTCCAGCTGAAATAGAGGCATTAGCTCTTTGAAGTGCTAAGGCTACTTCAGGAACCGTCAGTCCATAATAGGCCATTTTTTCTGGGTCTATTGTCACTCGTAATTCTGTTTCACTTCCACCATAAACAGTGGTTCTTGCAACTCCAGGTACCCTTTCAATTTTATCTTGGATTACATTTTCTACTATATCTCCGTACGCAGCTATATCTGTTTCATTACCTTCTGTTTTTGTAAGAATAAACCAAGCTATTGCATTATCATCTAATCCTGCAGTATCTAAACTCGGTTCACCAGCATCTTCAGGATAGCCTTCAATTTGATTTAATCTGTTAGAAACTAACAATAAAGCTCTATCCATATTTACATTAGTATCAAATTCAATAGTAACTTCTGAACGTCCTTCTTGAGCTTTAGCGGATAATCTTTTCGAACCTTCTATGCCTTTTAATACTTCTTCTTGTCTATTTACTATCTCTCTCTCTATTTCATAAGGAGAGGCTCCATACCAATAGGTGGATACCGTTATTACTGGCTTATTCACATCGGGAGCAAGTTGGATTGGTATACGTTCTAAGGCTATAAAACCTAATACTATTGTCATAAAAATAGCAGCAACAACTGCAATAGGCCTTTCTATAGATGCTTTAATTATATCCATTATTGTTTCTCACCTTCATTCGTATCTTTAGTTAAAATAGGCTTTACTTTTTGTCCCGGCCTCAATCTTTCGTTACCTTTAATAACTACTATATCTCCTTCTTTTATTCCTCCTAATACAACAAATCTATTACCTACTCCATCACCAAGTTTTAATGGCTTTATTACTGCTTTTTCCTCTTCAACTACATAGACTAGAGACATACCTTCACGTTTTAAAATTGCATCTTTATGAACAGTAGGAGTTTTAAGTCCAGGGCCTATTGGTATAAATATATTAACGTTCTCCCCAACAAATAACTTTCTAGAAAGTTCTTTACTACTAAATGTTAAATGGACTGGAATAGTTCTGGAATTTGAATTTTCTCTAACTCCTAGAGCTCTTAGTTTAGAGCTAAAAGAAATCATATCTGTTGTAGAAACGCTAATATTATTATTAATTTCTAATATTCTAGCTCTATTTGAAGGAACATCTGCTTCAATCTCTAATAATGAATCACTAACTAGTTTAAATAATGTGAAACCTAGCCCTACTGCCTCGCCTAATTCAACCATTTTTAATTCTATGATCCCATCAAATGGTGCTTTAACTGTAGCTCTTTTAAGATTTAATTTAGCAAGTTTTTCTTCTTGAAGAGCAGATTTTAATTTTGCTTCTACTATTTCTTCTTTAGCAATTAGTGAAGTATGTAAACTTTGAAGCCTCTCATATTTTGATACGTTAAAAGCAGAAGATTCTTTTAAATTTTCCATTCTATTGAGTTCAATTAAATTTATATTAGTTTCAGCTTTAGCACTTTTTATTTCTGCTTTGGTTGCATTAACATTTGCGTTAGCAATTTCAGACATCCATTTGTAACGCTCTATATCAATTAAAGCTAATACTTGTCCTTTTTTTACTTTATCTCCTACTTCAACTAATACATTTTCTATTTTTCCAATAACTGCAGCAGGAACATCAGCTTCTTTTAATGAAATAACTCTTCCTATAACTGGAATAGTTTGATTTAAAGATTCTAATATGACCTCATCAACTTCTACAGAGGCAGCCCCTTGAGCAGAAGCTTTATTGTTAAGAAAAGATATTACTGTGAGTAAAATAAACCCTATTTTATAAGACTTTTTAACAGTATTTTTAAATTTTATCATAGCAACCCTTATTATAATTTTTAAATGTTAAAGTTTCTAGCATGAATTAAATATTAATTATAGTTTCTTGTTAATTTAAAACATCTAGTCACTATATAGATCGAGGGGCTCGCTTAGCAAATCTTTACTATTTACGACCATACTCTCAATTCGTGCTGGAATTTTTTTTTGCTGCATTTATTTCTGCATCTCTAAGATTGATGATATTTTCTTCTATTTCTTTTGGAAAAGAATTATGGTCTAAATTATTATTGACTTTAATTATTAATTTTAGGCATATCTCGTAGGAGTATGAATTTGATATTATGACGGATAAACTAAACAATATGGATTAAAAAAATGAAAAATAAAAAACCCATTTGGTGGAATAAAGCTAAATCATTTTTAAAAAATAATGATCCTGTTATGAAGGCAATTATCATAAATTATAATGACGGAAGCATAGAATCACGGGGAGAGCCTTTTAATGCACTTTGTAGAACTATTGTAGGTCAACAAATTTCTGTTAAAGCAGCTGCGAGTATTTGGGATAAATTTGAAAATGGTATTAAAGAAGTAGCTCCAAAAAACATTATTAAATATGGAAATACTAAATTACAAAAATTTGGGCTTTCTAATAGAAAAGTAGAATATATGGTTGGTTTATCAAATTTTCTTATTAATAACCCAAGCGCAATTAATTCCTGGAAAAAAATGAATGATGATAGTGTTATCAAGGAGCTATGCAAATTAAAGGGAATTGGTCCGTGGAGCGCTGAAATGTTTTTAATGTTTGTGTTTCTAAGGCCAGATATACTGCCCTTAGGAGACCTAGGTCTACGAAGGGCTGTAGGAAAAAATTATTTAAATAAATTTGATCCCAGTTATGAAGAAGTTGAAGAAGTTGCAGAGCAATGGAAACCATACAGGTCTGCAGCGACATGGTATTTATGGAGATCAATTGATCCTATTGCAGTAGAGTATTAGCTCTTTTTCAAAGGCTCCATAATTAAACTAACCATTCCATTTAAAATTTCTTTAGGAACTTTATTATTTGATAATGTCGCTATTAATTTTAGTTGATGATGAATATAATTAGTGAAAACATTAACATCAATCTCATTAGAAATTTCGCCTGATTCTATGGCTGCAGTTAACATATTTTTTAACTTAAATAAAATTTCTTTATCTTTCTCATATATTATTTTTCTGCATTTAGATGACATGCTTTTAGAAGGAAACCAAGATTCTTTATTATATAAGCAAGGATATAAATTCTCATCATCAAAATGACTGTTAATTAGAAAATTTAAAGCCGACTCAATATTTTCTACGAATGTATTTTCGGCAGATAGGTATTCTGCTAAAATATTAACTCGTTTATCTAAATATAGTTTTAAAGCAGAAGCCTTCAAACCATCTTCTCCTCCATACTCTCGATAAACACTTGGTTTAGATTCTCCAATTTTGCGACAAATTTCATTTAAAGATACATTGTCCATACCTTCTCTCCAATAAACATGCATAGCTACATTATCTGCATTATGCTTATCGAAAGTTTTTGGCCTACCTTTTTTAATTATTTTCATTTTTTACCAACTGGTATTTAAATAAAACAAGAATGATTGATATTTATACTAATCAGTATATAAATAAATCTTCTAAATGCAAGTAGTTGGGATTTCCCCGTGTAAAAATATATCTCTATTTTTATTGCCCAACTATTTGCTGTAAAACTTGGAAAATTACGTAGACAGTATTTTCTGTTTAATATATACGGTAAATAGTTTAAAAAAGCTGTAATCGTATATGAAGTACAAATTTGCTGCTGGAGGGTAATAAAATGACTGCTCAAAATTATGGACAATTAATAGTAAAAAGAAAATGGTTAGCTTTATTAGTTGGCTTGTTATTTACGGTTTTTTGGATAGGCGGATTATCTGGTTTAAGTATGAACCCAGACAATAGAATCTTTTTTTCTAAAGATAACCCTCAATTATTAGCTCTAGAAACGCTGGAGAAAACATATTCAAGAGATGATAATGTTTATTTAGTTTTGGCACCTAAAGATAAAAATGTTTTTAGTCCCTCTACTTTAGCAGCAGTTCGCGAGATGACAGAAAGGCTATGGCAAACGCCTTTTTCTAGTAGAGTGGATTCCATTACTAATTTTCAATGGACTCGGTCAGATTTAGATGACGTCGTTATTAGTGATTTAGTTGAAGAAGGAGAAATTAGTGAAGATATAGCAAATAATGCTAGAGAAGTAGCATTAGCTGAACCACTAATAAGAAATTTATTAGTTGATTCAGAAGGTTTAGTTACAGGTTTAAACGTAAACATAATAATGCCAGAAGACCCCATTGCAAGTGGTGGAGCTACTATTGAAATTATGAATTTTATTAGAGCTGAACAAGCAAGATTTGCAGAAAAATGGCCAGATATAGACCTTTATGTTTCTGGTGGCGTACCTCTTACTTTAGCTTTTACAGAAGTTTCTATGAGTGATATTAGCACTTTGTTACCCATTACTCTATTAGTCATATTTATTATTGCAGGGATTGCTTTAAGAGCTGTTTCAGCAGCTTTTTTGACTGCATTAATTGCTATATTAGCTGTAATTGGAATGATGGGGGCAGCAGGCTATATGGGTGTGATAATTAATGCTGTTACTTCAAATGCTCCTTTAATGTTACTTATATTAAGTATAGCCCATTGTGTTCATATTATAAATACACAAAGGCTTCAAATGAGGGCAGGAGTAAATAAAAAAGAAGCTATAATTGAATCTATGCGAGTAAACTTAAAGCCAGTGTTTATTACTTCTGCTACAACAGCAGTAGGTTTTTTATCTATGCATTTTTCCGACTCTCCCCCATTTAGAGAGTTAGGTTATATGCTAGCTGCAGGTAATTTGATTGCTTTTGTTAATGCATCTTTAGTCTTACCTGCATTATTAGCTATATTACCAGCTAAAGTGCAACCAAAGAAAACATTTTTCTCTCAAAGAATTATGGATAATTTGTCTAACTTTGTAATAGAAAAACAAAAATATTTATTATCTATTTCAAGTGTTATAATAGTTGGTTTATTGATAGGTATTAGTCAAATAAAATTGGATGATACTTGGACAACTTATTTTTCTGAACAGTTTGAAATTAGATCCCATTCTGACTTTTTAGAAGATAATTTGACCGGTCTGAATGCAATAGAATATTCAGTTCCAGCTGGTGAAGAAAATGGAATAAATAATCCAGAATATTTAGCAAATTTAGATAAATTTGCTAACTGGTATCGAGCTCAAGAAGGTGTAAATCATGTCAGCGTAGTATCAGATACTATAAAAAGACTTAATAAAGCAATGAATGGTGACCAAGAATCTTTTTATAAAATTCCAGAATCACAAGAATTAGCTGCACAATATTTGTTATTGTATGAACTTTCTGTCCCTTTTGGTTTAGATTTAAATAGTAGTATAAATGTTACAAAATCTGCAACAAGAATGACAGTTTCGGTTATGCATGCTTCATCTGCCCACTTAAGAGAGCTTGATGAAAAAGCTCAAGTTTGGCTTGCAGATAATATTCCAGAATTTAAAACTGTAGGTTCAGGCTTATCTGTAATTTTTGCGCACTTATCAGAACGAAATATTAATTCGATGTTATTTGGGTCATTTATGGCACTAGTTATCATTTCTTTTATACTAATTTTTGCTCTAAGAAGCTTGCCTATTGGTATTTTAAGTTTAGTACCAAATATATTTCCAGCAGCTATGGCCTTTGGTTTATGGGGGTATTTAGTAGGTGAGGTAGGTATAGCTATTGCTGTAGTAGGAGCTATGACTTTAGGTATAGTTGTGGATGATACTGTCCATTTTTTAAGTAAGTATTTAAGAGGAAGAAAAGAGTTAAATAAATCTCCGGAAGATGCAACTAGATATGCATTCTCCACTGTCGGCTTTGCTCTGGTTGTTACATCTTGTGCTTTGATTGGAGGTTTTTTAGTATTAGCAAGCTCTGGTTTTAGGGTTAACTCTGACTTAGCACAGTTATCAATGATTACTATTGCTTTTGCAATTATTGCAGACTTTTTATTCTTGCCTCCATTATTAATGAAGCTAGAAAATTTAAAAAAAAAATCTAAGTAAGAAAAGGAATATATCTTATGAAAAATTTAATTAAAATTACATTATTCTTTATCACAACTTTTATATTTAGTCTTTCCGTGGCTTTTGGAGAAACACCGGAAGAAAAAGGGTTACGTTTAGCAATAGAGACGGATTTAACTGGCGATGGTTTTATTGATACTGTCTCTAAAAGTCAAATGACTTTAAGAAATGCTCAAGGAGAGGAAAGTATTCGAGAATTTTCTTCAAAAACATTAGAAGTAGAAAATGATGGAGATAAATCTATATTTATCTTTCATCATCCAAAAGATGTAAAGGGAACAGCTACTTTGACTTTTACTCATAAAACAGGCCCTGATGATCAATGGCTTTATTTACCGGCCTTAAAAAGAGTCAAAAGAATTAGCTCTGATAACAGATCTGGAGCTTTTGTAGGTTCAGAATTTGCCTATGAAGATTTGGCCAGTCAAGAAATAGAAAAATATACTTATAAGTGGATAGAAGATGTTCCATGTCCAGGGGATGAACAAGCAAAATGCTACGTATCAGAGAGTTATCCAGTTGAAAAATCTTCAGGCTACAAAAGGAGAGTTTCTTGGGTAGATATAGAGGAACATAGGGTTAGAAAAATTGATTTCTATGATAGGAAAGATAAATTACTAAAAACATTAGTTTTTTCTGATTATAAACAATATCTAGACAAGTTTTGGACTGCCCATACTTTAAAAATGGTAAATCATAATACTGGTAAAGAGACAGATATATCAATTACCGAAACTAAGTATCAAACTGGTTTAAAAGATTCTGACTTTAATCGTCAGTCACTTAAACGTGCTCGTTAATGAATATAGTTTTTAAGTCTGTTTTATTACTTTTATTAACTATTTTTTCACATTCTGCTTATTCTAGACCAAGTATTTTAGAATTTGAAACTGAGGTAACTGTCGCTTCATGGTTATTTCCAGAGTCTCCTTTATATGCAGGCCAAAAGGATAATAATTATTCAATCGCCTTAGAATCTGAGTTATATGCTGAATGGGATAAAGGAGATAGTTTTGTATTTACTCCATTTATACTTTTGGATAGCTACGACGATAACAGATCTCATTTAGATATTAGAGAAGCGCTTTATTCTTGGTATGGTGATGACTGGGAATCATCCGTAGGTATAGGCCAAGTGTTTTGGGGTGTTACAGAATCAAAAAATTTAGTAGATATAATTAATCAATTTGACGCGGTATATGATCCGTTATTTAAAACAAAGCTTGGCCAACCATTAACAAATTTAACTTTAATTAGAGACAGTGGTTATTATGAATTATTTATTCTTCCTTATTTTCGTGAAAGAACATCACCCGGTAAAAAAGGTCGTTTAAGGGGAGATCCAGAATTTTCTAAAGGGGGAACTAAGTTTGAAGGAGGAAGTCAATGGACTCCTGAATTAGCTGTTAGGTGGTCTAATAGTTTTAATGATTATGACTTGTCAATGCATAGTTTTTTTGGTTATTCAAGAGCTCCTTCTATAGATGTTATGATAGTAGATGGACAACTTAAGTATGAACCAAATTATCAAAGAGTAAGGCAAATTGGGGGGACTGTTCAAAAAACTTCCGAAGCCACCCTTTATAAGATGGAGTGGTTAGCTAAAGATGGGCAAAAAGACGCTAACTTTAGAAGGGGTGGATATTTTTCGACAGTATTTGGCTTTGAGCATACTTTATATAAGGCCATTGATGAAGGAGGAGATTTAGGGTTTTTAATGGAATATAATTTTGATAGTAGAAGGTCTCGATCTAATGACAGTTTACAAGACGATATTTTTATAGCAGCCCGAATAACATTAAATGATCCAGATGATACACAGATGTTATTTGGGTCTATTTTAGATTTAGATGGAGATGGGCAGATGTATCAAGTTGATTTCGGAAAACGTTTAAATGATTCTCTAACTTTTGGAGTTAAGGGTGCAGTTTATCAGAATGGTAGATATAATTCTAATCTATATATTTTACGGCAGGATAGCTGGGTAGAAATTAATTTAAAGCAATATTTTTAATATCAATTTTAAAGTATTGTTGATTATTTAGATTCTATAAATATAATCTGCTACTAATAGTTTTTTAAATAAGGTTCTGTTATGGCAGTCTCAAAAAAGAAGAATAATAAAATAGAAGTTAGCCTTGATAATTATAAATTAAGTGAAAAAGACCCTTTTATGTGCAAGGAGCAATTAGCATATTTTAAATTAAAATTAGAAAAATGGAGATCTGATGTTATGTCAGATTCTGAAAAAACGCGGAAAAGTTTGCAAAAAAATAATACTCCTGAAGCTGATGTTGCTGATCGCGCTTCTACTGAAACAGAAAGAGCTTTAGAATTAAGGACTAGAGATAGACAAAGAAAGTTATTAGCTAAGATTAATGCAGCATTAGCAAGGATTAAAGATGGTTCTTATGGATATTGCATAGAAACGGGTGAGCCTATTGGTTTAAAAAGGTTAGATGCAAGACCTATAGCGTTATTATCAATTCAAGCACAAGAGCGTCATGAAAAATATGAGCGTTCACATCGAGACGATTAAAAAAAGAACAAAATAAGAACAAATTGTTTGACATAAGTAATTAAATTATGTTTTATATAAGAACAAAACATGATCATTTGTATTTAAAAAATAAATAAAAAAAATATTTATTTATAAAAATATATTAATGGAATAAAAAGGTGAGGAAAATAATTTATGTCTGATAAAGAAAAAAAACCAGAATTGAGGATAGTTGAAATGGAAGATAAAGAAAAAGGTAAAGCGTTAGAGGCAGCACTTTCACAAATTGAAAGAGCATATGGTAAAGGTTCCATAATGAAATTAGGGGAAAACTCCGTAGTTGAAATGGAATCAATTTCTACTGGGTCATTAGGACTGGATATAGCTTTAGGCATAGGTGGTTTACCACGAGGAAGAATAATAGAAATTTATGGACCTGAAAGTTCTGGTAAAACAACATTAACTTTACACGCTGTTGCACAGGCACAAAAAGAAGGTGGAGTATGTGCTTTTGTAGATGCTGAGCATGCATTAGATCCTGTATATGCAAAAAAATTGGGAGTAAATGTTGAAAATTTATTAATTAGTCAACCTGACGCGGGCGAGCAAGCTTTAGAAATTGCTGATACTTTAGTAAGATCTGGTGCTGTAGATTTAATAGTAGTTGATTCTGTTGCTGCTTTAGTTCCAAGAGCCGAATTAGAAGGTGAAATGGGAGATCATCATGTAGGTTTACAGGCAAGATTAATGAGTCAGGCTTTAAGAAAACTAACTTCAACTATAGCAAAATCGAATACTACGATAATTTTTATTAATCAAATTAGAATGAAAATAGGAGTAATGTTTGGTAGTCCTGAAACTACTACGGGTGGAAATGCCTTAAAATTTTATTCATCAGTAAGAATGGATATTAGAAGAATAGGACAAATAAAAGATAGAGATGAAGTTATTGGTAATCAAACCAGAGTTAAGGTGGTTAAAAATAAAGTGGCACCACCTTTTAAAGTAGTAGAGTTTGATATAATGTACGGAAAAGGCATAAGCTATAATGGAGAATTAGTAGATCTAGGTGTAAAAGCTGAAGTAATAGAAAAAGCTGGTTCATGGTATTCCTATAAAGATGAAAGAATTGGTCAAGGACGTGAAAATGTTAAGCAATACCTTGAAGATCATCCAGATATAGCAGAAAATATAGGTTTAGAAATAAAAAGTAGTTTAGGTATTGTTAAGGATTTAGAAGAATCTGATATAATAGAAAATACTGAAATGGATAAAACAGCAAAAAGCTCAGAATAAATATAGACTTATTATTCTATCCCTTTTAAAACAATCTATTAACATTAAATGATAAAATGTTAAGATGCTTTTAGGAGGGATAAATTGACTAATTCAACGAAAGAAATAAGAAGAGCCTTTTTAGACTATTTTAAGTCTAATGATCATAAAGAATTATCTTCATCCCCTTTAATTCCTCAAGATGATCCTACATTATTATTTACAAATGCAGGTATGGTTCAATTCAAAAATATTTTTACTGGTAAAGAAAATAGTAAATATGAAAGAGCTACTACTTCACAAAAATGCTTAAGAGCTGGAGGAAAGCATAATGATTTAGAAAATGTTGGGTATACAGCTCGACATCACACATTTTTTGAAATGTTAGGAAATTTTAGTTTTGGAAATTATTTTAAAGAGCTAGCAATAGAATATGCTTGGAATTTAGTAACTAAAATATATGGATTAGATCCTAAAAAATTATTGGTTACAGTTTATTCTGAAGATGAAGAGGCCAATAACTTATGGAGTAAAATTTCTGGATTACCAGAAAATAGGATAATAAAAATTGCTACATCAGATAATTTTTGGTCCATGGGTGATACTGGTCCTTGTGGCCCTTGTTCAGAAATATTCTATGATCATGGGCCTAAAATAGCTGGAGGCATACCTGGAAGTAAGAACGAAGATGGTGATCGTTTCATAGAAATATGGAATTTAGTTTTTATGCAATATGAAATGTTAGCTAATGGAAATAGAAATAATCTACCTAAACCTTCAATAGATACTGGCATGGGGTTGGAGAGAATGGCAGCTGTTTTACAAGGAGTCCATAATAATTATGAAATAGATTTATTTCAAGAATTAATAAATGCTTCTATAGAGTATTCAGGAGAAGATGCAAATGATGAAAGTATTATTTCTCATAGGGTTATATCAGACCATTTAAGAGCCTCAGCTTTTCTAATTGCTGACGGAGTTCTTCCTTCTAATGAAGGTAGAGGATATGTTTTGAGAAGAATTATGAGGAGAGCTATGAGGCATGTACATAAATTAGGTATAAAAGACCCGCATATGTTCCGCCTAGTTAATATTTTAATTCAGCAAATGGGAGAATCTTTTATTGAATTAAACCGTGCAAAAATTTTAATAGAGAATACTCTTAAAGATGAGGAAATCAAATTTAGAGAAACTTTAGATAGGGGCCTGGGATTATTAGATCAATCTATTAATAAGTTAAATAATACTGAAAAATTACCAGGAGAAGTTGCATTTAAGTTATATGATACATATGGATTTCCAGTAGATCTTACAGCTGATATTTTAAGAGGTAAAGGCAGAGATTTAGATTATAAGGGCTTTGAAAAAAGTATGAATCTGCAAAAAGAAACTGCAAGGCAAGCTTGGAGTGGTTCAGGTGATAAAGAAACAGACTCAACTTGGATAGATATTAAGGAAAAAGAGGGAGAAGTAAAATTTGTAGGTTATGAAAATAATAAAATTCAATCTATAGTGACTAATATTATTATTAATAATAATGAAAAAAATGAAGCTAATCTTGGCGAGGAAGCTAAAATTTTAACAGAGGAATCTCCATTTTATGGGGAGTCAGGTGGTCAAATCGGTGATACTGGAAAGATAAAATGGAAAAATGGAGAAGCCGTAGTTTTTGATACAAAAAAAATTGAAAATTTAATTGTTCACTTTGTAAAAATTGTTAAAGGTAATCTTAAAGTTAAAGCCAACGTTACTATGGAGATAGATGTTGATAGAAGAAACGCTTTAAAAGTGCACCATAGTGCTACACATTTACTTCATGAAGCTTTAAGAAGGAATATTGGAGAACACATAAGTCAAAAAGGTAGCTTGGTAGCCCCAGATAAATTAAGGTTTGATATTAGTCATAATAAGCCAATAAGTAGTGAAGAAATTGAGGTGATAGAAAAAGAGATTAATAATAAAATAAGAGAAAATATTGAGGTATCTACTGATATAATGAAAATTGATGAAGCTCAAAAAATGGGTGCGTTAGCTCTATTTGGAGAAAAATATAGTGATAGAGTTAGAGTAGTAAAAATGGCTAAAGATGAAAGTAGTCAATATTCTATTGAACTTTGTGGAGGTACTCATGTTAGTAGAACAGGAGACATTGGTTTATTTAAAATATTATCAGAATCTGCCTTAGGGTCTGGAATAAGAAGAATAGAAGCAGTAGCAGGTAAGGCTGCACTAGAAGTATTCCAAAATTATAATAATCTTATTGGTGATATTTCTTCTGAAATGAGAGTATCGAATGAAAATTTAAAAGATAGAATAATATCCTTAATATCAGATAAAAAAGCATTAGAAAAACAAATCAATGATTTAAATAAGAAAGTTAATACTTCTAAAATATCAGACGTAGAAACTAACAAGGTTATAATAAACAAAATAACAGTAATTAGTAAAATTTTAGACTCTATGCCTCCTAAGGAACTAAAGGGTTTAGTTGATGAAATTAAAAAGGATATAGTGAGTGGTATAGTAATTATTATCAGTACTTTAGATAAAAAAGCCTCAATAGTTGTTGGAGTAACTGAAGATATTACAAATAAATATGATGCAGTAGAATTTACAAAAGCTGCTGTGGAGATTTTAGGAGGAAAAGGAGGTGGGGGAAGACCAGATATGGCACAAGGAGGAGGCCCTCAATATGAAAAAACAGAAGAAGCCATAAATCAAATTAAACATTTAATAAAATCTAAGTAATACTTAATTAATTTCGGCTTTAAGGTTTTTATCTAATTCTTCTAAAAACTCTATGGTTTCCATCCAACCTTGATTATTTCCAACAAGAAGCGCTAAATCTTTAGTCATAGCACCATTTTCTATAGTATTAATGCATACTGTTTCTAATTTTTCTGAAAAATTTTGTAATTCTATATTTTTATCAAATTTTCCTCGATACCATAATCCTCTAGTCCAAGCAAATATAGATGCAATAGGGTTTGTTGATGTGGCCTCTCCTCTTTCATAAGCTCTAAAATGCCTAGTTACTGTTCCATGGGCTGCTTCCGACTCTATAGTTTTTCCATCAGGAGTCATTAATACTGATGTCATTAAACCAAGTGAGCCAAATCCCTGTGCAACCACATCAGATTGAACATCTCCATCATAGTTTTTACATGCCCATACAAAGCCTCCCTCCCATTTCATTGCAGCGGCTACCATATCATCTATTAATCTATGTTCATATGTTATATTTTTATTATTAAATTTATCTTTAAACTCTGTATCAAAAATATCTTGGAATATATCTTTAAACCTTCCATCATAGGCTTTCAATATAGTATTTTTTGTAGAGAGGTATACAGGCCAATTTAAATTTAAACCATAATTAAAACAAGCTCTTGCAAATCCCCTTATAGATTCATCTATATTATACATTCCCATAGCTACTCCAGGTCCATCATATTTATTAACCTCATATTCAATTTCCTCGCCACCACTTTCAGGTACAAATTTCATTATTAATTTACCCGGTTCTGGAATTAAAAAATCAGTAGCTCTGTATTGATCTCCATATGCATGACGGCCAATAACGATAGGTTTTGTCCATCCAGGAACATATTTTGGAATATTTTTACAAATTATTGGCTGCCTAAATACAGTACCGCCTAAAATATTTCTTATTGTACCGTTAGGAGAACGCCACATTTTTTTTAAGTTGAATTCTTCAACGCGCTGTTCATCTGGAGTAATTGTCGCACATTTAACACCTACACCATATTTTTTTATTGCACTTGCAGAATCAATTGTAACTTGGTCAGAGGTTTTATCTCTATTTTCAATGCTTAAATCATAATATAAAGTTTCAATATCTAAATAGGGTTTAATTAATCTTTCTCTAATTAATTCCCATATTATTCTTGTCATTTCATCACCATCAATTTCAACAACTGGCGTTTTAACAATAATTTTCTTCATTACCTCTCCTTAATAAATATCAATATTTAAAAATTTTTATTTAAATTAGAATTTATTTTAATGTAATTAGTATTTTTTCTAGATTTTTAATATTATTCACCCAAATTATATTTGTAATATCTTGTTTATATAAAAATTCTTCTTTATGCATTGTTTTTATCAAAAGTTTTAGATTTTTCCAATAATTACTAATATTAAATATAATTACTGGCTTATTATATATTTTTAATTGATTTAGTGTTAAAATTTCAAATAATTCATCAAGTGTTCCAAAACCTCCAGGTAGAATTAAAAATATGTCTGCATTTTTTACCATCAGAATTTTGCGATGGTGTAACGAATTAACTACTTGTAGTGTTTTGATGTTTTCTTGTCTTATTTCCGGTTTATTAAGAAATTTAGGAATAATGCCAATTATTTTACTATTAAGCTTTGTATATGTTTTATATACTATTCCCATTAAGCCAATTTTCCCACCTCCATATATTATGTTAAATTTATATTTAGATATTAGTTTTGTTATATTGGAAACTTCTTTTTTATATATATTATTTTTACCGAGTTTAGAGCCACAGAATATAGCAATAGTTTTATTATGGTTATTCTTTTTCATAATGTTTAATTTTTTCTATATTTTATACATATATTTATTTAGTATAAACATAAATATATATATTGGGACAAAATAAATGAAATTGATCTTTGGAGAAAATACGAAACAATATTTTATTGGTGGTGGGTTGATAATTGCTGCAATTATATTTTTATTGTTAATTATTAAATACGTTCCTTTAGACCCCACTAAAGTAGAAGTAGAGCCTTTTGAGGAAAAAATTCATTATGAAGTTGAGCCAAATATAAACAATGAAGAAGCAAATAAAACAGAACAAGCTCAAACAGAAGATAAACTTCTAGTTATTAAAGAACCAACTTTTGATGTGATAAACGTAGATGAAGAAGGACAATTAATTATAGCTGGAAGGGCAGGAAAAAATCAGTTAGTGCGGATCTATAATGGTGACCAGTTATTAGGTGAGGTTAATACTAATCAATTTGGAGAATTTGTATTTATGCCTGATGAGAAATTAGTACCTGGAGCTTATGATTTAAATTTAGTTTCTGATGGTCTAAAATCTCTAGACTCTGTATCTATTATAGTCCCAGAAAAACAAAATTTAGCAATCACAACAGATAAAGCTAATGATGTAATAGTTACTGTAAATAATGCTGATGGAACAATAAAAAAAGTTTTACAGGGAGCTTCAAATAGTAGTGAAGGAAATAATCTATCCTTTGATTCATTATCTTATTCAGATAAAGGAAGTCTAAATTTATCAGGAAAAGCTAAACCTGGATCTAAAGTAGATATTTATATAGGAAAAAATTTAGTGGGAACGGCATATGCTGACGATGAGGGGTATTGGAATATTATTTTAGATCAGCCTGTTAATCCTGGAGATTATATTTTAAGGTTTAATGAAATTCAAAATGGTAATATAACAGCTAGTCTTGAGACGCCAATAAGACAAATTGACTTATCTAAAGTGGAAGTTTCGGATAGTATGATATTAGTTCAACCAGGAAATAGTTTGTGGAGAATATCACGAAGGTTTTATGGTGAAGGTATTAAGTACACTTTAATTTTTAAAGCTAATCAAAATCAAATAGATAATCCTGATTTAATATTTCCAGGACAAATATTTGAAATTCCAAGTTCTAATTAAAAAAATAGCTAGGACTTTAGGGATTTATTAGAATTATGGCCAACACCTATTATAGGTTTTCTTACATTGATTTTTCTATAAATAAATTCTGGTATTTCTTCTGTTCCTACTTTAGATAAAGGTTCATCTAAAACATTTCTATATGGTGAAAATTCACAAGTAGGATCAGTAGCATTTTCATTTCCCGTTAATGCAAATGCCTGACACCTACAACCACCCCAGTCAATTTCTTTTCTATCACAGGATTGACAAGGCTCAGGCATCCATGAAGTTCCTCTAAATCTATTAAATGATTCTGAATGTTCCCATATCCAAGAAAGAGGTTTATCTTTAATATTATCAAATTCTAGAAAATTTAGTGACTCAGCTGCATGACATGGTAAAACTTTTCCTGCTGGTGTAATATTTAAGAATTGTCTGCCCCATCCTCCCATACAGGACTTTGGCCTTTTTGCATAGTAATCGGGAACTACATAATCAATTGCTAATATACCTTTAAGCCTAATTCTAGCTTCTTCTACGATTTCAGTTGCATTGTCTAATTGCTCTTTAGTTGGTAAGAATGCAGTCTGGTTTTTTAAAGCCCAACCATAATATTGAACTTGTGCAACTTCTAGTCTCTCAGCATCAAGTTCAACAGCTAAATCAATCATTTCTTTTAAATTGTGAAGGTTTTGCCTGTGCATAACAGCATTAACCGTTAGAGGTAGTCCTACTTTTCTAATAAGACCACAGGTATGCAATTTTTTTGCATGCCCTTTATAACCAGCAATTTTTTCAGAATTATCTGGATCAGTATCTTGTATAGATACTTGTACATGATCTAATCCAGAGTCATAAAATTTTTTTAATCTTTCTTCGGTAACTAATACTCCAGAAGTTATTAAGTTAGTATAAAGCCCTATAGAAGATGCATGTTGAATTAATTCTTCTAAATCTTTACGAGCAGTTGGTTCTCCACCAGAGAAATGAGCTTGTAAAATACCTATTTTAACAGATTCACTTAGAGCTTTTTTCCAAGTTTCTGTATCGATTTCTTTTGATTTCATTTCTAGTTCTACAGGGTTAGAACAATATGGACATGATAGTGGACACCTATGAGTAAGTTCGCATAAAACAGCATAAGGAATTTGCAATTTTTGTTTTACTATGTTCTCAGTATTACTTTGCTCTAAATCTTTTTCATTCATATTACTACAAACCCTTTTTCAGCTAATGATTGAAGCATAGATAATGTATCTTTAGAAATGACTTCTCTTGGCGCTCCCTCAAATTTTTTACATAAAGTATTAATTATAATTTCAATAGAAGATTCTCCATTTACAAGTTGTATAATTTCAGAAGCAATTTCATCCAATTCAAAAACTCTTTCAGGAGCATTTATAATCCATTTTTGTCTAGCTTCATCAAAACGTAATTTAGCATGTCTGGGTAATTTAGGAATATGTTCTTCATTTAATATTAGTAATTCAGTCATTATTCCGCCCATTTCTTCCCATTAAAACCTTTAGGTATAAATGCTCCAGGAGGAATAAATCCTGGGTCTACATATGCATAATAAAGTGCATCTAATTGAGCCCAAAGCACTTCTGTTTTAAATTTTACTGCATTTAAAACCGCATTTTGATCATCTCTAGTAATAGCATTATTTATTACCCATTCTCTCCCAAATTCCACATCTTTTCTTGCTTGTCCTATTCTTTTTTTGAAATAAGCTAGTGCATAATCATCAGCCCATTCATAATGTTTAGATAATCCTGAAATTCTTTCGGCGTGAATTGCGGGGGCATAAATTTCTGTTAAGGAGGAAGCTACTGCTTCAAGTAATGATCTGCTTCCAACAAAATTAACATATGCATCAACAGCAAACCGTGAAGCTGGCAATAAACCTTCACAAGATTTAACATAATCTATATCAAGGTTTAGTCTCTCACATAGTTGTAAATACCTTTTTATACCTCCTTGACCATCAATATCTCCTTCATGATCTATAACTCTAGATCTCCATTCTACTCTTATATCTACATCATTCATCCTTGCCATTAAAGTAAGGTCTTTTCTGGGAATGCTCCACTGATAATAAAACCTATTTAGAGCCCATGCTTGTACTTGTTCAAAAGATAATTTACCAGAGTGAAGAAGTTTATGAAATGGGTGAAGACTATGATATCTTTCTTTTCCAAGTTGAGTCAAAGCAGTAATAAATTCTTCTCTAGTTAATTTAACCTTATCACTAGGGGTTTTTGGTGATCCAGGATAAAAAGGAGCGGGCATAATCATATTTTTATTTCCATTGAATCAAAAGCTATTTCCCAACCAGAATCATTTGCTGTTTTTCTCTCTGAAGAGTTCTCTAATAATGCAGGATTAGTGGTATTAATATGTATAAATATTTTTCTTTTTATATTTAAATCTTTAAAAGCTTCTATTGAACCTTCAGGACCTGACATACTCATATGGCCCATACGTTGTCCCGTTTTTATTCCAACGTTTTCTTTTATCATTTCATCATCAGTCCATAAAGTACCATCAAACAAAATTAAATTAGAATTATCTACTCTCTCTTTTAACCAGTCTGGCATGTTTGCGCATCCTGGGATGTAATAAAATTCAGTATTACCCTCGGGACCCTTCACCTCAAGTGCTATAGTATCCTCCTCGACAGAACCAAAATCAGAACCTTTAGACTCATCTTCTAACCATAGAGCTACTTTACCCGGAACAGCAAACGGCGTTACTGTAATTCCACTTTCTTGATCATCAGTATACTTTAGAGGTATAGGCTCATTTAATTTAACAGGATTTCTTTTTACAAACTTTGGGTTTAATACATTAAATATTGTATTACTTTGTAAAACACCTAAAACCCTTTCAGTACCATATAAATTAAAACTTTGTGATTCTCTTAAGTTAATTAGCCCTGCAGTATGGTCTACATCTGCATTTGTAAGTAAAACCCCCATTATAGGACTATATCTTAAAGGATCCTCTGGAGATGGCATTAACTCTGGGTTATTCCATAATTGTTGTCTAAGATCAGGAGAAGCATTAAAAATAAACCATCTTTTTTTATCAAGACTTACAGCAATGGATGATTGTGTTCTAGCTATTGCATTAGGGTCTTTATTCCGAGCTAATCTACTATTAGGATGGTTACAATTCCATTGTGGGTAACCCCCACCAGCAGCCGCTCCGAGCACACGAATATACATATTATATAATCCTATTTACGCTTCGGTTCAGAAGCTGGTGAGAATATCATAACTAATCTTTCAGATTAGATTTCTGCGCAAGCATAACAGTTGATTTCTAAACCAACAGCTACTTCACGTACTACAGGAGATTTCCACATAAGATATCCTCCCTTTCTTACTTTAAGTTAAAAATAGGCAACAACCGAAGTTATTACCGCTACCAATAATAAAACAGAAAAATAGTATTATGCAAATCTATACTTAATATTGTATTCACCTATAATATATTATATCGATAATATGAGTTTATTTATAGGAATAATGGATGAGTATTTTTAATAAATTTTTTTTAATGGCTTTAGTTTTTATCTTAAATTGCAATATTATATATGCAAACCCTCTTGTAGATAAAGATTGGTTAAAAGATAAAATATGTAAAGATAATATAAAAATTTTAGAAGTTCATAGGTCCAAGAAACATTATGAAATTGCACACATACCTTGTTCTGTTTATACAAACTTTTATTCCGATGGTTGGAGACAGGTTAAGGATTCAATTCCACTATCAATGCCTTCTATTAATAGTTTGGAAAATTTAATAGGATCACTTGGTATATCCTATAATGATCATGTCGTTATAGTGGCTTCTGGACTAGGCAAATATGATGCGGCTGAAACTGCTGCAATATATTTTACTTTCAAATATTTAGGACATAAAAAAATATCCATACTTGATGGAGGTTTTAAAAGCTGGAAAGAAGATTGGGATAATGATACTGAAGCAGGGTTTATTTTGCCTGAAAAAAAGACTTATAAATCGATTCCAAATAAAAATATATTAGCCAATAAAGATGATGTTTTAAAGGTGGTAAATAAAAGTGGTTATTTAATAGATGCAAGAACTTCAGCTATGTATATGGGGATTAACACATCTTTGCCTGCTGCTAGATCAGGAACTATTCCAAATGCAATAAATATTCCAAATGATTGGTTATTAATTAATGATTCTTTATATTTTCAAAATAAAGATGATTTGGAGAGAATATTTGAATATAACAGTATTACTAAACAGGGTGGACAAATTTCATTTTGTAATGCTGGTTTAGAGAGCGCACTTTCGTGGTTTGTTATGTCAGAGATATTAAAATTTCCAAATAACAAACTTTATGAACCATCTTTAGCGGAATGGTCAAAAGACATTTCTTTACCAATGACTGATAAAATAAATTTTAGCAAAAAAGAAAATGGTGAAAAAGAAATAGATTCTTTTTCAATGAAACCTGAATAATAAAATGAAAAAAGAAAATATTTTAATATCAAATGCAGCTAATTTATGCGTAGCAGATTTATTTGAAATGCAGGCAAAAAATAATCCTAAAGCCTTCGCATTACAAGATATTGATGGAAAAAAATATAAATATAAAGAAACTCTGAATAGAATTCTTAAAATAGCAAATATTTTTATTAATAAAGGTATTAAACCAAAAGATAGAATAGCTATTATATCGGAAAATAGAAGAGAATATTTAGAAATAGAAATGGCGTGTGCAAAAATAGGAGCAATATTAGTAGCAATTAACTGGCGCTTATCTAATGATGAAGTAAATTATTGTGTAAATTTAGTTAAACCAAAGCTAGTTATTTTGTCTAAAAAATTTAATAGGCACAATAGGTTAAATTCTATAAAAAATAAAAATTCTTTTTTATTAAATACAACCTTTGAAAGACAAATTATAAAATCAAAAATATATGATGGTAGAAGCTTAGCTGATGGCGAAGATATCTTGGTAATTTTATTTACTTCAGGTACAACTGGTTATCCTAAAGGTGCAAAAATTTCTCATCGAGCTTTTATTTATAGAGCTTTATATTTTACTTTTGAATATAATATTGATAAATACGACACATTTCCAGCATGGGCTCCCATGTTTCATATGGCATCTACAGATTTAGCTATTGGATCACTTTTAATAGGAGGATCAGTAGCATTTATAGATGGCTTTAATTCAAAAAAAATCACAAGTTTAATAAAAAAATATAAGTTATCTTGGTTAGTATTAATGCCAGGTATGTTAGAAGAATATATAAAGTTTATTGAGGGTAAAAATATAAAAATAAAAGGTATTAAAGCCATGGGAGCAATGGCTGATTTGATTCCAAAAAGTCAAATTACAAAAATCACTAAATTATTAGATACACCTTACCTTAATTCTTTTGGTTCTACAGAAACCGGCATGCCACCAGCTTCAAAGGGTCTTATAGGTATTAATAAAAAGAATTTTTCTTTATCCAAAATACAAAGTAGTTTCTGTGAGGTAAAATTAGTAAAAAATGACAAAGAGGTGGATTATAATACCCCAGGAGAATGCTCTGTAAGAGGACCTACTTTATTTAGCGGATATTGGAATGCGGAAGCAACTAACCTTAAAGATTTTAGAGGTGGTTGGTTTCATATGGGAGATATGATGAAGAGAACAAAAGAAAATACTTTTGATTTTGTTGACCGAAAAAAATATCTCATAAAATCTGGTGGAGAAAATATTTATCCTGCTGAAATAGAAAGAGTAATATTAAGAAATAAATATATAACTGAAGTTGTTGTAGTGAGAATTAGAAGTAAGAAATGGGGAGAGTCACCTATTGCCATTATTAGTATAAATAATGAAAACAAACAAAATATTATTATAGAAGAGTTAAAAAACTCATGTAGAAAATATTTAGCTAGTTACAAACAGCCAGCAAAAATATTAGTTATTAATGAAAAAGATATACCAAGAAGTACAACAGGAAAGGTGCAAAGACATCTAGTAGAAAAAATGTTAAAAACAGTATTTAATATAGAAATAGTTGATTAGATTAAGGTTATGTATGTCAAAAAATTTAATAAATAATACTAGAGTAAAAGTAAAAATAAAAAAAGGATCTAAAACGGTTTCTTCTAGACGATGGTTGGAGAGACAATTAAATGACCCTTATGTATCAGCAGCAAAGAAGGATGGCTATCGTTCTCGTTCCGCATATAAATTAATAGAACTTAACGAAAAATTTAATTTTTTTAAAAAAGGGCAATCAGTAGTTGATTTAGGTTCTGCTCCGGGGGGATGGAGTCAAGTAACAGCAGAACATGTAGACTCACCTAATAAAGGAAAAATAGTTTCGATAGATATAAAAGATGTTGAGCCAATAGATGGTGTTATATTTATAAATGGTAGTATAATGGATGATGAGATAATAGAGACTATTAGACAAAAATTACAAGGTGGAGCAGATGTAGTGATTTCAGATATGGCTCCATATGCTTCAGGTCATAAAAGTACTGATCAGACTAGATCACTATTATTAGCTGAATTAGCTCTAGATGCAGCTTTAATATTATTAAAAGAAAAAGGAATATTTTGTTGTAAGTTAATTAGAGGAAAAGGTGAAGAAGAATTAGTAAAAATAATGAGAGTTTACTTTAGTGAAATTAAACGTTTCAAACCAGATGCAAGTAGAAAAGATTCTGCAGAAATATTTTTAATAGGTTTAAATTTTAATAATCAAAACTTGGCGTAAATAAATAATTATGTATATTCTGTAAATAATTAGTGTATATATTTTATATATATTTAACTTAGAGAGATATTGATTGAAAATAGTTGAAGCTTTTACTTTTGATGATGTTTTAATAAGGCCAGCGGCTTCCTCTGTTCTTCCTAACAAAGCTGATACTAAAACTTTGTTTACCAAAAAAATATATTTGAATATTCCTTTGATTTCGTCAGCTATGGATACAGTGACAGAATCTAGATTAGCTATAGCTATGGCTCAGTCAGGTGGTATAGGTGTTATTCATAAAAATAATAAAATTGAGGAGCAAGTTAGGGAAGTAGAAATAGTAAAAAGGTTTGAATCAGGTATGGTAATAAACCCTATAACAGTTAGGCCAGACGACAAGCTAAGAGATATATTAGCTTTAAAAAAAATACACGGAGTGTCTGGATTCCCTGTAACGGACAAAAATGGAATTTTATTAGGAATTATTACAAATAGAGATGTGAGATTTGCAGAAAACCCGGAGGAGTTAGTTAAAAACTTAATGACAACAAAAAACTTATTAACAGTTCCCGATACAGTGAAGAGAAAAGATGCAATTTCTGATTTAATGAGTACTAGAGTAGAAAAATTAATAGTAGTAGATAAGAAAAATAGATGTGTGGGTTTAATAACAGTATCTGATATCAAAAAAAGTGAAAAATATCCTCTAGCAACAAAGGACAATGAAGGAAGACTAAGAGTAGCAGCAGCCGTAGGTGTGGGAAGTGATGGAATGGAAAGGACTAGAGCATTAGTTGAAGCGGGAGTAGATGCTATTGTCGTAGATACAGCGCATGGTCATTCAAAAGGTGTTCTTGACGCAATCAAAAATATAAAAAAGTCTTTTAAGAATGTAGAAGTAGTGGGAGGAAATGTTGCTACTGCCGAGGGAGCTGAAGCATTAATTAAAGCAGGAGTAGATGCCGTAAAAATAGGAATTGGTCCAGGGTCTATTTGTACCACTAGAGTTGTTGCAGGCGTTGGAGTTCCTCAGTTTTCTGCTATTTGTGAAGCTAGAAAAGTATGTAAAAATAAAAAAATACCAGTAATTGCTGATGGAGGTATTAGATTTTCGGGAGATGTAGCTAAGGCTATTGGCGCTGGGGCTGATTCTGTTATGGTTGGGTCTCTTTTAGCTGGTACAGAAGAAGCACCAGGCGAAACATTTTTATATCAAGGTAGAACATTTAAGTCATACAGAGGCATGGGTTCTCTAGGAGCTATGGCTAGAGGCTCCGCTGATAGATATTTTCAAGAAGATATTACAGATCAGATGAAATTAGTACCAGAAGGAGTAGAAGGAAGAGTGCCATATAAAGGATTAGTTTCCTCAGTTATTGATCAATTAATAGGTGGTTTAAAAGCTGCCATGGGATATACTGGTAATAAAAATATTAATCAAATGCAGACTAAGTGTGTTTTTCAAAGAATAACAAGTGCTGGAGTTAAAGAAAGTCATATTCATGATATTGCAATTACAAAGGAAGCACCTAATTATAAAACTGGTGATACTTGACACCTGGAGCTCGTTTATTATCCATAGTAGAAATTATAGATAATATTTTAATAAATAAAAAAAATAATAACTATTTTATAGAAAACCATTTAAATTATTGGTTGCGTAAAAATAGATACGCAGGTTCTAAAGATAAAAAAGAAATTTCTAATTCTGTATATGGAATATTTAAAAGGTATTTTATTTTAAACTATATTAGAAATAAATACCAATTACTTGATAATATATCTCTTGAAATAACAATTATATACTATATTTTTCACCTTTGTAAGAAAGATGAATTAATTAGTTATTTTGATGATGGCCCTTATGCTATCAAAATGAATAAAAATATTCATGATTTTATTTTAAAAATAGATAATTTTGAGATAAGTGAAGATGATTATATTAAAAATTCATTACCAGATTGGTTACTTAAAAAAATTAATGAGAATTATTCAAATAATTATAGAAAAATATGTGAAAGTATGTTTGATGAAGCGTATTTTGACATAAGAGTAAAAAAAGGCGTATCTAGAAAAAATATAATTAATAAGTTTAAAGACTATCAAATTCAGTCAGATATAACTCCTATTTCTCCAATTGGTGTAAGAGTAAGTAAAAGAACTGCGATTAATCATTTAAAGGAATTTAAAAATGGTTTATTTGAAATTCAAGATGAAGGAAGCCAGCTTGTCTCTCTACTTTGTGGAGTAAAAGAGGAAGAAACAGTTATTGATCTATGTGCTGGAGCTGGAGGAAAATCTTTAGCACTGTCTGATTTAGTGGAAAATATAAAAATAATAGCAACAGACATAGATGCTAGCAGGATAGAAAAAATTAAAGAAAGAGCCAAAAGATTAAGAGTAAAAGATAAGATAATTCTTGAAAAGAATTATGATAGCATCAAATTAAAGGCTGATCGTATTATTTGTGATGTTCCTTGTTCTGGAAGTGGTGCTTGGAGGAGAAGGCCAGATGAAAAATTAAATTTAAATGAGAATAGATTTCAAGATTTATTAAAAATTCAGCAAAATATTTTAAATTATGGAGCAAACTTAGTAAAAATTGGAGGAGAAATTGTTTATATAACTTGTTCAATTTTAGATAACGAAAATAAAGATCAAATAAACTTATTTTTAAAAAATAATTCTAATTTTGAAATTGTAGATTTGCAAAATTCATGGAATAATATTACTAAATCACATGAGTGGTATAGTAAAGAGCCTTTTTGTCAATTAGTACCATTTGTCCATAAATGTGATGGTTTTTTTTTAGCAAGACTAGTGAGAAATAATTAGGAAAATTGAATGAGATATCTTTTAGTTAATGTAATAGTTATTATATTATTTTCTAAATTTGTTTTAGCTAATATGCAAGATCCGCCAGGTGCCTCTAACGACAATAATCTTTTAATAAATAAACAAGATATTCAAAATACTATTGAGGCAGGAGAGTATGAGCTAGCTAGAACTAACTTAAAGGCTTTTTTAGAAAAAAATGATTCTGATTATGAGGCTTATAATTTATTAGGTTATGTAGAAAGACAATTACAAAATTATGAATTAGCAATTAATTTTTATAAAAAAGCATTATCTTTGGACAAAAATTTTATAGGTGCTCATCATTATATTGCTATTACTTATCTTGAGATGGATGATTTAGAAAGTGCAAAATATCATCTAGATCAGTTAGATTTAATTTGTTTATTTGGTTGTGATGATTTTTACGACTTAAAAAATAAAATTGCATTTTATGAGGCAAATAATGAATAATAGTATAGCAGCTAAATTCAATAGTGATAAAATTTTAATAATAGATTTTGGCAGCCAATTTACACAATTAATAGCAAGACGTGTTAGAGAAGAAGGTGTTTTTTGTCAAATAGTACCTTATAATAAAGTAAGTGAATATCTTAATATAAATACCCCTAAAGGAATTATTTTGTCTGGTGGACCTTCTTCGGTTTTAGGTATAGAAACACCACGAATACAAAAAGAAATTATTGAGATGGGAAAGCCAATATTAGGAATATGTTATGGACAACAAGTTTTAGTTCAACAGCTTGGTGGTTCAGTTGTATCGTCAGATGCAAGCGAATTTGGAAGAGCAAATATTAAAGTTATATCATCTTGTTCATTGACTGATAAAGTATGGGAGATAGGAAAGAAGTATCAAGTATGGATGAGTCATGGAGACAGTGTAGTTAAAATGCCTGCGGGTTTTGATTTAGTTGCTGAAACGGAAGGAGCTGCATATGCTGTAATTGCAAATGAAAAATCTAAACAGTACGGTGTTCAATTTCATCCTGAGGTAGTTCATACACTAGAAGGAAAAAAAATAATTCATAATTTTGTAAAAAAAATATGTGCTTGTAAAAATACATGGAGTATGGAGTCTTTTCTAGATTATAAAGTTAATATTATAAAAGATCAGGTAGGAGGAGAAAAAGTATTATGTGGCTTATCAGGTGGGGTTGACTCATCCGTTACAGCTGCTCTTCTAGATAAAGCAATAGGAAATCAGTTAGTTTGCGTTTTTGTAGACCACGGACTGCTTAGAGGCGGTGAAGCAGAAGAAATTAATGCTATTTTTTCAAAAAGACTTGGCTCGAGGTTTATTAATGTTCAAGCTTCTAAAATATTTTTAGATGCACTACAGGGGGTAAGCGACCCTGAGAAAAAAAGAAAAATTATAGGTAATAAATTTATAGAAGTATTTGAAGCTGAAGCAAAAAAACTAGGTAATATTGAATATTTAGCTCAGGGAACATTATATCCAGATGTAATTGAATCTGTATCTTTTTCAGGAGGACCTTCTGTAACTATTAAGTCACATCATAATGTAGGCGGATTGCCTGAGAAAATGAATTTAAAATTGGTAGAACCACTAAGAGAACTATTTAAAGATGAAGTAAGAATATTAGGTGAAGAGTTAGGGCTTCCTAATAACCTAATTGGTAGACATCCTTTTCCAGGACCAGGTTTAGCAATTAGAATTCCTGGAATTATAACAAAGGGCTCTATAGAAACTTTACAAAAAGCAGACAATATTTTTATCGATGAAATTAAAAATTCAGATTTGTATGATAAAATTTGGCAAGCTTTTTGCGTACTATTACCTGTAAAAAGTGTAGGCGTGATGGGAGATTCTCGTTCTTATGATAATGCTTTGGTTTTAAGGGCAATTACCTCAGTTGATGGCATGACAGCTGAAGTTTATCCATTTGAACATTCATTTTTAAATAGAGTTTCAACAAGAATAGTCAATGAAGTCAAAGGAATCAATAGAGTAACTTATGATATAACTTCAAAACCTCCTGGCACTATTGAGTGGGAATGATTAAAAAACTGTTTAAAAACAACAACTTATGAGGGTTTATGAAATATTTATCAATAATTTTTGTGATATTACTGCTAACAAATTGTGCTCTTAATAATAGATGGCACTGTGAGGGAAGCAATTATGTTTCTACAGAACTTCCTAGGAATTGTAGTTGGAATTCAAAATCTGAAGAATATGATTTGTGGGATTTTCATGAAAGAGAAAGATGTTATAGGGATGAAATAAAAAAAGATGAAGAGTATTTTGCAGAATATGGAAAAGAAAGAGAAATAGAATTAACTGTAGTAGATTTATTTGAAAATAGACCAGAATGCAAAAATTATTTAGATGCTGATAAAAAATTATATTGGAAAGATTTTAAAAAACTATTTAATGGAAAAAATTCTTATGAGATTTTTAATAATACTAACTTTAGATTATAAGTTACCAAGTTGTTACTAAGTAAAAATGAAACCATTATTGACCAAGGATTTGAGAGAATAAAACAATAGAGTGGGAGTAATTCATAACACTTAAGTCATTAATTAATTGAGGGATTATTATAATAAATAATTCCCTCAATTTAATAAATAAATACAAATTATTTATATAGTACAATCATAGCAAGTTATTAGATCATCAAACTTTATTTCATAGAAATTTTTTGTAGAGTAATCTGGGGCTTGATCATGAATAATATTATTACCGTAACCAGCTAATGCTTTTGAGGGGGAATCTAAATTTATTGGAGCTCTATAATCTGCTATATTTGGCGTTAACATTGCAGAAAAAGCATTATTGGTAATTAATAAAGTTATTATAAAACTTATAACTAATTTTTTCATATTTTTATTCCTTATTGTTTTTTAATTAATAGATTTATATATTTTTTTACGCTTAGTATTAAATACTAACAATATGAAAAATAATGACTTTTTTTAATTTTTTAAAAGACTTTAGTTATGCCAAAATTATTGGCATATAATTACATTTATATTACTTTTTTATCGTAAAGGTTGTAGTGTTAAAATTTATTAAATATCTCTTTAAAGTAAGACGTTATCAAAAAAAACATTTGTGAAAGGTTATAAATATGAAACATAGTAAATATAGAAAATTAGGAAAATTTGGTGCAGAAGTTGCTCCAGTTGGAATTGGTGCTATGTCATTTACAAATTTTTATGGGCCATGTAATGACAGTCAAGCTAATGATATTTTAACAGCAGCATTAGATATGGATTTAAAGCATATAGATACGTCAAATGTATACGGAGCTGGAAAATCAGAAGAGAGAATTGGTGAATTTTTATCTAAACAAGGTAATCTAGCTAATGACCTTTTTAATATTGCTACAAAAGCTGCAATATATACTGATCCAGAAACAGGTAAAAGAGGTTTTAATAATAGGGGTGAGTATTTAGAAAAGGAATTAGACAAGAGCTTAAAAAGATTAGGTGTAGATTATGTTGATCTTTTTTACGTTCACAGAAGAGATCATAATATTGAAATTGAGGAAGTAACTAATTCTTTATCTAATCTGGTAAAAAAAGGTAAAACTAAATCTATAGGCTTTTCTGAGATTGCACCATCTTCTCTAAGAAGAGCTTCTAAAATTCATCATATTGCCGCTATTCAATCGGAATATTCTCTTTCTACAAGAGCGCCTGAAATGGGCTTATTACAAGCATGCAATGAGTTAGGAACGGCATTAGTTGCTTTCAGCCCAGTTGGAAGAACCTTGTTAACAGATAGACCTCTAACATATGATTTTGCTCAATCTCTAGATTTTACAAAAGTAAATCCTCGTTTTAATAAGCCAAATTATGACCATAATATTAGTATAACTGACAAATTTAGAAATTATGCACAAGATTTAGGAGTGGCTTCAGCAACGTTATCAATTGCATGGTTATTATCTAAAGGCGATCATATAATTCCTATTCCAGGAACTCGCTCTGTAGAACATTTAAAAGAATTAATAGCTGCTATTCAATTTGATATGACAGATGAAATTAAAAATGAAATTGAAAATATTTTACCATTAGGTTGGGCTTATGGTGATAGATACTCTGCAGCTCAGTGGATTGGACCAGAACGTTATTAATTATTTGTAGTTTAAATATCAATATTTTTTCTTTATTTTATAGATAGAATTTTAATTAAATATAATTTAATATAATTATATATTTTTAACAAAAGGTAATAAAATGTCAGATAGAATTGAAAAAAATGGACTTAGTATAGATAAAAATTTAGTAACTTTTATAGAGTCAGAAGCTATTCCAGGAACAGGTGTAAATATTGATAAATTTTGGCAGGGTTTTGCTAAAATTGTTGAAGAACTTGACCCTAAAAATAAAACCCTTTTGAAAAAACGTGAAGATATGCAGTCTAAAATAGATCAATGGCATATTGAACATAGAGGACAGGAAATTGATAAGGAGGCGTACAAGTCTTTTTTATTCGAAATAGGTTATTTAGTTAAAGAAGGTGAAGATTTTAAAATTGACACAAGTAATGTAGATGTAGAAATAGCTAATTTATGTGGACCTCAATTAGTGGTTCCTATCATGAATGCTCGTTATGCATTAAATGCAGCTAATGCAAGATGGGGAAGTCTTTATGATGCTTTTTATGGGACTGATGCTATGGGGGATGCGCCTCCAGAAGGAGCGTACAGTAATGAGAGAGGTGATAAAGTAATTTCTAATGCTAAAGCCCATCTAGATAAAGTAGTACCTTTAGATTCTTATAAATGGCATGAGGTTTCCAAAATAAACATAGTAGAGGGCCAATTATGTTTATCAGTTAATGAAGAAGAGGTTTCTTTAATTAATAAAGGTCAATTTATTGGTTATATTGAAAATAATAATTCTATAAAAGAAGTAATTTTATTAAAGAATGGTCTGCATATTCGTATTTTAATTGATCCTAGCCATGTAATTGGAAAAATGGATAAAGCAAATATATCAGATATTATTTTAGAAGCTGCACTTACGACTATAATGGATTGTGAAGACAGTGTGGCAGCAGTTGATGGAGAAGATAAAGTTTTAGCTTATAAAAATTGGTTAGGCTTAATGAAGGGGGATTTAACAGAAGATTTAGAGAAATCAGGTAAAAACATCACACGTAGACTTAATGCGGATATAGAATTTATAAGCCCTGATGGAACAGCTTCTATCTTAAAAGGTAGGTCACTAATGTTAAATAGAAATGTTGGTCATTTAATGACTAACCCTTGTGTACTAGATAGTTCTGGTAATGAGGTAGGAGAAGGTTTAATTGACGCAATGTGTACTACGTTAATAGCTATGCATGATTTATCAAAATCTGAGGGTATACGTAATTCTCTAAAAGGTTCAGTATATATAGTTAAACCAAAGATGCATGGCCCAGAAGAAGTAGCATTTACAGATGAAATTTTTTCTTATGTCGAAAGTATATTAGGTTTACCTGCAAATACAGTTAAAATTGGTATTATGGATGAGGAAAGAAGAACGAGTGCAAATTTGAAAGAATGTATTCGTGCTGCAAAATCAAGGGTGGCATTTATTAATACAGGGTTCTTAGATAGGACTGGTGATGAAATACATACTTCTATGGAGGCTGGACCATTTTTAAGAAAAGGAGATATGAAAACTACTGAGTGGATTAAATCTTATGAAGAAAGAAATGTAGATATTGGACTTAATTGTGGACTTCAAGGTAGAGCACAAATTGGAAAAGGTATGTGGGCAATGCCAGATTTAATGAAGGACATGTTAGAGCAAAAAATAGGTCATCCAAAAGCTGGAGCTAATTGCGCATGGGTACCAAGCCCCACAGCTGCAACACTTCATGCTATGCATTATCATATGGTAAATGTTTTTGAAGTTCAGAATAAAATTATTAAAGGTGGCTCTAGAGGAACTTTGGACCAGTTATTAAAAGTACCAGTTGCTGATGGGCACAATTGGTCTAATGAAGATATAAAAAAAGAAATAGAGAATAATGCACAAGGTATATTAGGTTATGTGGTTAGGTGGGTAGATCAAGGAGTAGGTTGTTCAAAAGTTCCTGATATTCATAATATAGGTTTAATGGAAGATAGAGCTACATGTAGAATTTCATCACAAGCATTAGCAAATTGGCTACACCATAAGATAGTGACTGAAGAGCAAGTTATGGAGTCTATGAAAAAAATGGCAACAGTCGTAGATGAACAAAATAAAAATGATGGAAATTATATTTCTATGTCTCCATCATTTGATACTGTAGCATTTAAAGCGGCTTGCGATTTAGTTTTTCAAGGAAGAGTTCAACCATCAGGATATACAGAGCCAGTTCTGCATTCACGAAGATTAGAGCTTAAAAGTAAAGAAAATATTAATTAGTAAGTATATTCATGCCTTCAGAAATTTTATGGACTCCTCAATCAGATATAGCTGAAAAATCAGCCTTAAGTAAGTTTGCTAATAAATTAGGGTTTGATAATAATTCTTATGAAGAATTACATGCTTGGTCTGTTAAAAATAAGGAGGAGTTCTGGAGAGAAGTATGGAATTTTACCAATATTATTGGCGACCCAGGTACTATTAGCTTCATTCCAAATGCAAAATTCCCAATGACCGGTGCCCAATTTTTTCCAGAAGCAAAATTAAATCTAGCAGAGAATTTATTGCAAGGTGATGATGATTTTATTGCTGTTATAGAAACTGATGAAAGAGGTACAAGACATGAATTTTCAAGAGGAAAATTAAAAAATAAAGTTGCAAAGATAGCAAACGGTTTAAAAAAAATAGGAATAAAACCAGGAGATAGAATTGCAACTATATTACCTAATAGAATAGAAGCATTGGTAAGCCTCTTAGCAGCTTCTTCAATAGGTGCTATTTGGACATCTTGCTCACCAGATTTTGGAACTAAGGGTATTATTGATAGAATAGGACAAACAAATCCTAAAGTATTATTTACAACGTCTAATTATCGTTACAATAATAAAGTACATGATTTTTCATCACGAATATCTGAAATTATAGCCTCCTTAGGAGAGTTAGAATCGGTAATAATTGTTGATGATATAAAGATTAATAAATCAAATATAGCCTATGATTACACATTATTTGATGAATTTGGTTCTAAGTCGGAACTAGATTTTATAAGTCTCCCATTTTCTCATCCATCATACATATTATATACATCAGGTACAACAGGTGCACCTAAGGCTATAGTTCATTCTATAGGAGGCACTATTTTACAGCACTTTAAAGAACATAAATTACATAATGATCTCAGGCCTCAAGATAAAATAATGTGGTATACAAATATTGCCTGGATGATGTATCATTGGGTAGTATCTTCTTTGGGTTGCAAAGCAACGTTAGTTTTATATGATGGTGTTCCAATTATTAAAAAAAATAATAATATGGATGGTTCATTATTATGGAAAGTAGCGGAACAAGAAAAATTAACACATATGGGTATAAGCCCTAAGTATATGTCAACGCTTGAAGATATTAATGAAAGTCCTATGAATAAATACAATTTAAAAAATCTAAGATGGCTTATGGCTGCTGGTTCTCCTGTTGCACCTAGTCAGTTTGATTGGATATATAAAAATATAAAAAATAATATTGGTTTTGCTTCAATATCAGGAGGTTCAGAGTTACTTTCTTGTTTTATGTTGGGGTCTCCTATACACCCAGTTAGAAGAGGAGAATTAACTGTAAAGGGTTTAGGAATGGCTGTTGATATATATGATTCAAATAATAAATCATTACTCAATCAACCAGGAGATTTAGTATGTACTCAGCCTTTTCCATCAATGCCTATAACATTTTGGGGTAAGAACGGAGATGAACGATATAAAAAAACTTATTTTGAGGAAAGAGAAGAAATATGGACGCATGGTGATTTAGCTGAAATTAAGACCCATGGTTCTGGAATTATTTATGGAAGAACGGACAATACGCTGAACCCAGGAGGGGTAAGAATCGGTACTGCTGAAATATATAATATATGTGAAACCTTAAAAGAAATTGATGATTGTTTAGTTTTTGGTAACAGAATTGATAACGATGAGGAAATTATTTTGTGCATAAAATTTAATGAGCCTTATATTTTAGATGAAATTTTTGCAAAATCACTAAGAGAGATAATAAGAAAAAATACTTCTCCAAGACATGTTCCTCACAAAATTTATCAGGTAGAAGATATACCATATACTATGAATGGTAAGCGAGTAGAGGGTGCTGCAAGATGGGTATTAGCAGGTAAGAAGTTCCTAATTTATCATCTTTATCTAACCCAGAATGCTTAAAAGAATATGCATTATTAAATACTAAAAATAATTTATAATTATTACATAAAAATATGTGCGGTAGATTTACATTAAAAAATAAAAAAGCAGTTAAAGAAAAATTAGGTATAGATATAAAACCTAATTATAATATTGCTCCTTCACAAAAAGTTTTAATATTTGATGGAAAATTATCTTTTTATATTCATTGGTCATATTCACCGGTATGGGCAAAGCAATCCCTAAATTTGATAAACGCACGCTATGAAACACTGCATATAAAACCTGCTTTTAAAAATAGTAAAAAGTGTTTAGTCATTGCTGATGGATGGTATGAATGGCAGAAGATAGATAATAGAAAAACGCCATTTTATCATTTTATTACCAATAATAATTTTTTTTACATGGCTGGTATTTATAATGAATCTAGTTGTGCTATAGTTACAAGAAGTTCAAATAATAATATAAAGCACATTCATCACAGGCAACCCTTAATATTAGATAAGCAAAATGTAATTAACTGGTTAAATAATATAAATTTAACTAATTTTAATGATGAAGAAATAATTAATTATTATCAAGTTAGTTCATTTGTTAATTCCCCATTAAATAATAATAATGAATGTATAAATAGAATTTAGACTTTTTAAAATTATAAAAGTATTATATTATCTCTCTTATGTATGAAATTAGGCCTTATAAATTATCGATAAGTAGTCAAGAAATAGAAGACCTTAATATAAGACTTGCTAATACGAGATTGCCAGACCAAGCCCCCGGAGATCCCTGGAAAACAGGAACTGATTTGGAATGGTTTAAAAAACTATTAAATTATTGGAAATCAAATTATGACTGGAAAAAGTCTGAAAGCGAACTTAATCAGTTTCCACAATTTAAAACTGAAATCTCCGGTATAGATCTGCACTTTATTCATTTCAAAGGTAAAGCAAAAAAAAATATACCATTATTATTAATGCATGGCTGGCCAGGGTCAATTTTTGAATTTCTTGATATAATTCCTATTCTAACTGATCCTAGTAAATATGGAATTAAGTCAGATTTTGCTTTTACTGTAGTGGCCCCGTCCTTACCAGGATTTGGTTTATCTTATAAAGCTTTTCAAAAAAGATTTGGAGTTGAAGAAATAGGAGAATGTTTTAAGAGTCTTATGATTGATGTATTAGGGTATAATTCATTTTGTATCCAGGGAGGCGATTGGGGAGCCATGATAGGAACAAGAATGGCTTATGCATATCCTGAATTAATAAAAGGTTTGCATTTAAATATGTTGGCTTTGATTAGGGAATATGATTCCAGTAAAATTTTATTACCTGAAGAAGAAGACTATATAGCACAGATCAAAAAATGGAGACCAGAAGGTATGGGTTATCAAGCTATTCAGGGGTCAAGACCACAAACCTTAGCTTATGCTTTAACTGATTCTCCATCTGGATTAGCGGCTTGGATTAGTGAAAAATTTTATGAATGGACAGATTGTAATGGGGCTCCAGAAAATTCAATTAGTTTTGATAAAATGCTGGCTAATATATCTTTATACTGGTTTAGTGGTGCCATAGGTTCATCTTTTTGGCCATATTATGCAAGAAATAGAAGACCATGGTTTGTGCCAATAGGTGAGAAAATATTAGTGCCAACAGGTTATTGTGAATTTCCTAAAGAAATGTTGAAACCGCAAAGACAGTTAGCAGAAAAAACATATGTAGAAATTAAACGGTGGAGTAAGATGAAACAAGGAGGACATTTTGCTGCTTTAGAAAATTCTGAAAAATTAGCAGAAGAGATGTTCTTATTCTTTAATTTATTGAGGTTGTAAAGTATTATTTTTTAAACTAATTGCGAATGCATAATCCAGGGCAATCTCTTCAATTTGACCATCTCTTCCTGACTTACCTCCATGCCCTGCTTCCATTTCAGTCTTTAATAATAAAATATTTTTATCTGTCTTTAATTCTCTTAATTTTGCTGTATATTTTGTAGGTTCATCGAATAAAACTCTATTATCAGAGAGACTTGTTGTTATTAGCATATTTGGGTAGTTCATTTTTTTAATATTATTATAAGGGGCATATGAAAATATATAATTAAAGTGTTTTTTATATGCTTTTGCATTACCAAATTCCTTGAATTCTCCTATTGTTAAGGGAAGAGAATGATCTAGATTTGTAGTTAATGAGTCAACAAAAGGAACAGCCATTATAATTCCTAGAAATAAATTAGGAGCTTGGTTTACAACAGCACCCATTAATAGTCCTCCAGCACTACCCCCCATTCCAATTATTTTCTTTTTAGAAGTATATTTATTTTTAATGAGATAATTTGCAACAGAAATATAGTCGTTGAAAGTATTTTTTTTATTTAACATTTTACCTTCTTTCCACCACCTCATTCCTTTTTCCATTCCTCCTCTGATATGAGCTGTAACCCAAATTATATTTCTATTTACCAAGCTTAATTTAGTTGAGGAAAAACCTGTTCCCATTGAGCTTCCGTAGGAACCGTAACCATATAATAAAACGTTAGCAGAACCATCTAGTTTTGTTTTTTTATGCCTAAGAACTGTTATAGGTATTTTTTTTCCGTCATTTGCAGTACATTCTAATCTTTCTACAATATAATTATTGCGTTTATGTCCTGAAGGAATTTCTTGTTCTTTTATAAACTTTTTGTTTTTATATTTTAAATTATAGGAATACACTCTTTCTGGTGTTTTTGGTGAATTATATGAGATATATATGTTATCTGTATTTCTATCTTTTTGTTGAAGTGAAATACTAGGACTATAAACTTTTTCTCTAGTAAAAATCAGCTCTTCTTCTTTATTATTATTTAAATTTCTTACAAATAATTTGGGTAAAGCATTAATTGTTTCTGATCTAATCATCCAATTATTCAACATAGTGAATCCTCCAACTAAAACTCCAGTTTTAGCAGGTATTACCTCTTCCCAAGTAATTATGTTTTTATGTGTGCATTTACATATTTTAAAATCTTCAGCTTTTTCATTAGTGTGTATATAAAAGTTTTCATTCCATGAATTGATAGAGTAAATTATTCCTTCTTTAGCTTTTTTAAATAGTTTCGGATTAGGATTAATTTCATTAGAAGCAAAGTAATGTATTTCACTTGTGGTATGGTCTCCAGAAGAAATTAAAAAAAACCTTTCATCTGATGTTAAGCTAATTCCTACAGTAAAGCGCGCATTTTTTTCTTTGTAAATAAGTCTATCATTTTTAATAGGAGTACCAATTTTATGTCTAAAAATTTTTTTTGGCCTATGATTATCATCTAGTTTAGAATAAAAAATATATTTATCATCTAAACTAAATATGACACCTCCAGAAGTATCTTTAATTCTAGAAGACATAATTTTTTTATCTTTTATGCGCCTAATAAATATTGTGTAATATTCTGAACCTTTTAAGTCTAAAGAATAGGCTAATAAATTATCGTTATTACTTACATTAATATCGCCGATACCAAAATAATTTGAATTAGATAATTTATATTCTTTATTTCCATCCCAATACGTTTCTATTTTCTTAGTATTTATTTTTTTTCTAAGTTTAATAGCATAATTTCCTGATTTAGTAGTTTTACTCCAATATTCATATTTTTTATCTTTAAATGGAAGACTAGTATTATCTAATTTAATCCTTCCTTTAATTTCTTTAAATAGAGTTTTTTGAAGTTTTTTTGTTTTTTTTAAATGATGTTCAGTATATTTATTTTCGGCCTCGAGATAATTTCTTACATCTTTATCTAGTTTTGAGCTATCCTTTAATACATCAAGAATATTTTTTTGATGAATCCAACTATAGTTATCTGACCATTTCCTGCCATGATATTCTTTAATTTCTTTTATTTTTTTAAGAGTAGGTGCTTTCATAATATTCCGTATATATTAATAATAATATTTTAAAATAGTCTAAATTACATTAATGTAAATATACTTTTAAACATTTGTAGAGGTTAATTATGAGATTAAGACAAATTGCTGTTGCTAGTTATAATTTAAATGAATGTGAAAGAATAATTAATAAAGAGTTAAAAATAAATACAGCTTATAGAGATGAAGAAGTTGAGCAATACGGTCTAAATAATATTGTTTGTCCTATAGGAGGAGAATTCTTAGAAGTTGTTTCTCCTTTTACGACTAATACTACAGCGGGACGGTTTATTGATAAAAAAAAGGGTCCAGCTGGTTATATGACAATTTTTCAGTGTAATGACTCTATAGAAAGAAGAAAATTCATAGAGAGTAAGGGTATACGGGCATTAAATTCTTTTAATAATATAAAGCATGATAATTATTTAATTAACCAATATCATCCAAAAGATTTGCAAGGAGCTCTAATAGAAATAGATTCAGTAAGTAATACTAATTATAAAGAGAAATATGCTGATTGGCCGCCGGCAGGAAAAAAATGGAGGCAATATATTAATGAAGATTATGTTGAAGGTATTGTTGGAGCTACGATTGCTGCTGATAACCCTAAAGAGTTAGCTAAAATATGGTCGCAAGTACTTGATAGTAAATTAATTACTAAAAAAAATAAACCATGTATAATATTAGAAAATGCAAGTATTAAATTTGTTCAATCTAAAAAAAATTATATAGACTTGGTAGGAATTGATATAAAAGCTTCAAAACAAAGGTTGAAATTGGGAAAAAATATAAGGATATTAGGGTTGGATATTTGTTTCGTTTGATTATCTAGTTGTACATTTATTTGTAAAAACTTGAGTCAGTAGTGATTCCTTGCATTTCTCCCATTCTGCTAATCCTTTATCGAAGGGATCAAAGTAACGTATAGTAATCAGTACTACTATCAAAATACATAGTATTATGCTAAATTTAGACATGTTTATAGTCTCTATTTTTTATTAAACAAATAAGATACAATATACAGGAGAACAAGTTAATGGTAAAATTTTCTTTTTTTATAGCTATTATTTTCAGTATTTCAACAGCACTTGCAGGGTCTAATTCAGAAATAGAAAAACTAATTAAAAGTATGGAGTGTATAGGTTGTAACTTTTCCAATCTTGATCTAAAAGGATCTAAATTTTGGAATTTTAATATATCTAATTCTAATTTTACAAAGTCAAATTTAGTGAAAAGTAATTTTCAAGGTTCTAATTTATCAGGATCTATTTTTAATAATAGTATTTTAATTTCTTCTCAGTTTCATAGTGTAAATCTAGATAACTCATCATTGTTAAATATCAAGGCTACTGCAGCTACTTTTATTGGAGCTTCATTTAGAAACGCAAAATTAAATAATTCAGATTTTAGAGGTGCAGACATGCAAGCTATTGAATTTAGCAACGGAGAAGCTAATAATGCAAATATGAAATCAGTCAACTTTACAGGTGCTAATTTATCAAATACTGATTTTAGTTATACAAACTTGACAGGAGCCAATTTCAATGGGGCAAATTTATCTGGCGCGGATTTTACTGGCGCAGTTCTAAAAAATGCAGATTTTTCAGGAGCCAACTGTTCCAATGCGCAATTCTCTGATTCTGTACTTGTTAATTCTCAATTTGTATTAAGTAATTTATCTAATGCCAATTTTGATAATGCCGATATATCTAATGCTAATTTTGAAGACATATTTTACTGTGGAAATAGATTATCTGGGCAAATTAATTTTAATTCTATATTAGATGGAATAATTATAGAAAAAAGAGAGGATAATTCACATATATTACAAAATTTATATTGTAATTAAATCATTTATTTTACAGATTTCAAATATCGAGATTCTATCCATTTAATTGTTTTCTCTAAAGAAGGAGAACTTCTTACTTTATTGTTTTGGTGATATGTAGTCCAAAGATTAAAATTATTAGATTTTTTTTCATAAATTATTTTATATATAGGCGTTTCAAAAGAGTGCTTATAAAAACAAAATATTACATTTTCTTTTTGTAAGGAAAAACTATAATCTTTCCATTGATTAGCTTGAAGCATTCTGGAAAACATTAACATTATATTATTAAAATCTTTATTTTTTATATAAGAGGTTATATTATTTTTAGTATCAATATTTTTTCCTGAAATAATAAATTTATTTTTTTCCAAATTTAATACCTTTTTATCAATTAAAATTTTTTATTTGTTTAATATATCAATCAATTATTAACATTTACTAAAATTAGTATATATATTAATTATTATTTTTTAATAGGAGTAAATTGTGAGTGATATTTTTCAAGAAGTAGATGAAGAATTACGTGAAGAGAAATATAAAAGTATATGGCATAGATATAAATATTATTTAATTGGAGGTATAATATTATTTATATTAGTTATAGCTGCTAATGCTTTTTGGAAAGATTATAGTCTTAAAGAAATTAATGATAGATCTAAAAAATTTTTTGCTGCTATTGAAACAGCACAAGATGACAAGAGTAACGCAATTAAACTTTTAGAAGATTTTGCAAATACAGAAGTTGATTCAGAGTATAATGTCTTAATTGCAAGATTTACAGAAGCGGCTATTAGAAGATCAGATAAAGATTTTAACGGCGCATTAGTCATTTATGAAGAGCTAGCTAATAATAATATATCTAATTTTTATTCAGATTATGCTAAATTATCCTCAGTTGAAATGCTTTTTGCTTTGAATAATAAAAAGGAAGCAAGATTAATTTTAGAGGATTTAGTTTCAAATGCATCTGATTTGAAATTTATTGCTATGGAATATTTGGGTTATTTAGAGATAAATGATGGAAATATTTCAAAAGCACGAACAATTTTTAAAAATTTAGCAGATGAAGCTGGAGTATCAGTAAATATGAAAAATAGATCTAGAGAAGTATTATCTATTTTACCTTAAATCGAATTATAGAGTACTTGATGAGAAGTAAATTTATATTAATATTTTTATATATAAGCATTGGATTATTTATTAATAATTGTTCCGTGTTAAAACCTTTGGATGTTTTTGATCTTTATGATTCATCAGATAAAATAAAATTAGAAGGTAAAAGATTAGATATAAGTGTTTCGTTAAAAGAAATAGAAATCAATCCTGATGCATCTAAAATTCCAATTGCTTTAAATAAAGCTATAAAAAATGAAAATTGGAACCAAAAAGGAAAAAATAATTATAATTCTCCTGAAAACTTAATAATTGATGAGAATACAGAACTTCTATGGAAAAAAGATATAGGAGATGGTGAAGGAAAATATAGTAAAATTTATGCTCAACCTGTTGGAAACAAATCAAATATATATGTTTTGGATGCTGAAGGAAAATTAGTTTCATTAAATATTAACAATGGTAATATTATCTGGGAACAAGAAATATTCCCTGTAGAAGAAAGTATAAATTCTAATATTGATGGTGGATTGGCTTTAACTGATGATAGTTTGATTATTTCTACATCATACGGTGAAATCATAAATTTAAATATTATTAATGGAGAGATTAAATGGAGAAAAAATATTTATAAGCCTGTACAGGGCTCTCCTACCATTAATAATAGTTTAATATATCAAATGACAGTTAATAATGAGTTGTATGTTTTAGATATTATGACCGGAAGTGAATTATGGAGATATAGTGCTTCACATGTATCTGCAATATCAAGTGGATCTTCTGCTCCAGCTGTTACTAATGATATCGTTGTTTTGCCAAGTAATACAGGAGAAATTATAGCTTTAGACTCTTTAACAGGATCATTAATATGGAATTCATCTTTAGTTATAGAGGGAGCAATTTCTGGATCTTTAGAATTAACAGATATAGATTCAGGACCAGTTATTAATGATGGTTTAATTTATGCTTCCTCGTTGTCAGGTAAGTTTGCGGCATTAGATTTAATAAGTGGAACTATAATCTGGGAAGTGCCTATCAAAACTTCCAATGACTCTATAGTTAATGGTGATTCAGTTTTTATTACTAGTAATGATGGGAGAGTTATAAATTTAATTAAAAGTAATGGTGAAGTGCGTTGGATTTCTAATATTTCTGATAATATTAATTCTAATTCTAGTATACCTATGTGTTCTACTCCAATTTTAGCTAGTGACAATATTATACTTACTTGTCATGATAGTGTATTTAAAATAAATAGTCATAATGGTAATTATGAAAAATTATATAACTTAGATGCACCAAGTTTTATATCTCCTATTATAATTAATAAACATATAATTTTTTATACTAAAGATGCAGAACTTATAGTTTATCGATAGGAATTGTAATGTTACCTAAAGTTGTAATTTTTGGAAGACCTAATGTAGGTAAATCTACTTTATTTAATAGGCTTATTAGGAGAAAAGCTGCTATAGTAGCGGATATACCCGGAGTTACTCGAGATAATAAAGGACTTAGAGCTAATCTTGGAAAATTAGAGTTCATGCTTTATGATACAGCTGGGTTCGATAAAATTGATAATAAAAATGAATTAAGTAAAAATATTATAGATAAGATAAAATCTATAGTAAATATTGCAGATATTATTATTTTCATGTTTGACGCTAGATCTGGTATAATGCCTTTTGATTATTCTTGTGCTAGTATTTTAAGAAAAATTAAATGTCCTGTTCTATTAGTAGGCAATAAAGTAGAATCAGAGACTCAAAAAAACCAAGCCTATGAGTCTATAAAATTAGGGTTTGGAGAGCCTTTAATAATATCAGCAGAACATGGAATAGGATTTGGAGTATTAGAAGAGAATTTATCTATATTAATGAAAAAAGCACAAAATATTAATAGTCAAAACATAACTGAAGATCATTCTAAAATTAGGTTAGCTATAGTTGGAAGACCTAATAGTGGTAAATCAACTTTAATTAATACTTTATTAGGTAAAAATATAGTTTTAACAGGAAATCAGCCTGGTGTTACTAGAGATTCAGTTATGTTAGATTTTATCTGGAATAATACAAATATTCAACTTATAGATACTGCAGGAATTAGAAAAAAAAGTAAGGTAACTGATAAAATTGAGAAATTATCTGTAGAATCTACAATTGACTCAGTAAAATATGCTCAAATAGTAATATTACTTTTAGATTGTAATGAAGCATTATCTCGTCAAGATCTATCTATAGCTGGTCATGTTATTGAAGAGGGTAGAGTTCTAATTATAGCTGCAAATAAATGGGATTTAGTAGTTAATAGGGAAGATGTAAGAATAGCGTTACGAAAAAAATTAAATAGGGCTTTGTCTCAATTAAGAGGTGTTCACTTAGTAGAAATTTCAGCATTGAATAAAAAAGGTATTAATAGATTGATGGAAGAAGCAATGTCTGTATATAAAAAATGGAATATAAAAATATCGACATCAAAATTAAATAAGTGGTTAAATATTATCCAAAAAGTAAATCCGCCTCCTTTAAAGTCAGGTAGAGTAATAAAAATTAAGTATTGTACGCAGACCAGTATAAGACCGCCTACATTTACTTTTTTTTCTAATTTAAATGGTGATTTTAATGAATCTTATCAAAGATATTTATTAAATAATATGAGAGATGAGTTTAACTTACAGGGTATTCCATTAAGATTTATTTTTAAAAATAGTAAAAACCCATATATTTATGATTCATAACTATTTTCTAAAAATTTAATAAATTTTTTTGCCGCT
>Ga0222719_10000068_pt1 | contig 92795 bp, 80 predicted proteins | sample C33_34DmetaG_FD_165039 | JGI IMG/M metagenome (GOLD analysis project Ga0222719, IMG submission 165039) | Estuarine water microbial communities from San Francisco Bay, California, United States - C33_34D | ecosystem: Environmental > Aquatic > Marine > Unclassified | place: USA: California... | reverse complement strand
CTAGCTATTATCATATCCTTATCATCTTGTTCAAATCAAGTTGTAGAAAAAGAGGTTTCTAAAAAAGGTGGTGAGTGGGTGAGTTCTGGCACTAAATTTCTCATAGGTTCTGATGAGCAGGCAGAAATTGTAAAGAGTCTGTTGACAAGTTATGCTGCTATGGACGCAGAATCAATTTTTCTAAACACAAGAGATACAGTCCGATTTTTTCCCTTTAATTCTGAAGAGCCTATCATGATGACAAGCAAGGATCAGAAAGAAATGTTTTCTTCATATGATTCTATAATTTTGGAGCCTGTTTATTTTCTTCCTTATGAACTTGATGGTGTGAGAAGTATAGTGGAAGTAACTTCTACAGAAACCAAATATAAAAAAGACGGTACAGTAGAGAAAGATCTCTTCTTAGAAAAATTTATTTTTGGTAAAGACGGTAAAATTCACACTGTAAGGCAATGGAGAGCTGCATGGTAAAATAAATCTATTTCAGCTTTACAGAAACCATCCCTTACGAATGTTCATTTTGGAAGCTTGTAGGCCAATAGATACAACACAAAAACACCCTTCTCACGAGAAGGGTGTTTTTATTCCTACCTTTACACTTTAGAAAACTCCTTTTGAAAGATACAACAAAACATCAATCTGGATTCATATCCATAATTGGCAATCCCAATGTAGGAAAGTCCACCCTAATGAATGCCTTGGTAGGTACTGATCTGTCAATAATTACATCAAAAGCCCAGACCACAAGACACCGCATTTTGGGAATTGTAAACGGCCCCCATTTTCAGATGGTTCTGTCCGATACACCAGGCGTCATCAAGCCTGCCTACGAAATGCAAAACTCGATGATGAATTTTGTTAAAGAAGCACTTGTAGATGCAGATGTACTGATCTATATGGTTACGGTGGATGAAACCGAATTGAAAGATGAAAAACTTTTTGAGCGTATAAAAAAAAGCAAGGCTCCTCTATTTGTACTTATCAATAAAATAGATCTTTCAAGTCAAGAATTGGTGGAAAAAACAGTTGCCCATTGGCAATCAATTTTCCCAAAAGCACGCGTTTGTCCCATTTCTGCTTTGACAGGATTTTTTATTCCTGAATTGTTGGAACTCATGATCGAGTTGCTTCCAGACTCCCCACCTTATTTTCCAAAAGACCAACTTACAGACAAACCGGAACGTTTTTTTGTAAACGAATCCATTCGTGAACAAATCCTCCAACGCTACGATAAGGAAATTCCTTATGCAGTAGAAGTGAGCACCGAAGAATTTCACGAAAGTCCTAAAATCATCAAAATCCGATCTGTAATTATGGTAGAACGGGAGACACAAAAAGGCATACTCATTGGCCATAAAGGAAGTGCATTAAAAAATGTAGGGATAGGAGCGCGAAAATCATTACAAGACTTCTTTGGAAAAAAAATTCACTTGGAACTCTACGTCAAAGTTTCTAAAAATTGGCGTTCCAACACCCAACAACTTAAGCGTTTCGGATACCATAATTGATTTTTAATAAAAGTGTATCTTTAGATTACAACTAAAATCTTTTTTATGAAAGTTCTTTATATTGGAATGTTATCTGGCATACTATTTTTCTCCTGTTCAGAACCAAAAGACACACCTCCCAACATTGTCTTTATCATGTCAGATGATCATGCTTTTCAAGCGGTGAGTGCCTACGGGCATGGATTAAACCAGACCCCTAATATAGATCGGATTGCTAGAGAAGGCGCCTTGTTTGAAAAAGGCTTTGTAACCAACTCCATTTGTGCACCCAGTAGGGCTGTTATGCTAACCGGAAAACACAGTTTTGTCAATGGAAAAGTAGACAACATTCAAGCCTTCGACTGGGATCAGGACAATTTCGCAAAACAGCTTCAAAAAGGAGGCTATCAAACCGCATTAGTAGGAAAAATTCATCTGCGTGGATTACCTCAGGGTTTTGACTACTCCGCAGTACTCCCTGGGCAAGGGCACTATTACAACCCCGACTTTATCATCAATGGAATCACAGAGCGTATTCAAGGCTACGTCACAAGTATTACGACTAATTTGGCACTGGACTGGCTTAAAAATAAACGTGAAAAAAACAAACCGTTCTTATTGCTCTACCACCAAAAAGCACCCCATAGAAATTGGCAACCCGAAGAAAAATACCTTACTCTTTTTGATGATAAGACCTTTGATCCGCCTGCTAATTTTTTCGATACCTATGAAAACAGAGGTACTGCAGCTAAAACACAAGAGATGTTGATTGCTGCGACGGATGAACAAATTGAAAACACCTATGGTTACGGAGGACATGGTAGATGGGGACATGATTTTAAATTATTAACTGATCCCAACGGAAGAACTACCCGTCTTGAAAATCAATTAAAACGATTTACAGCAACACAAAAAGAAGCTTGGCTAAAAGCCTATACCCCAAAAAATGAAGCGATGAAAGCGCAAAATTTAACAGGAAAAGAATTGGCGTTGTGGAAATTCAATCGATATCTGAAAGATTATCTGCGTACCATCCAATCTGTAGATGACGGAGTAGGAGAAGTTTTGGACTACCTGGACCAAGAAGGACTTTCGGAAAACACTATCGTGGTTTATACCTCTGACCAAGGGTTTTATCTGGGAGAACACGGTTGGTTTGACAAGCGTTTTATGTACGAAGAATCGCTTCGCACTCCCCTATTAATAAGATATCCCAAGGAAATTAAAGCAGGTATAAAAATAAACCAGATGATTCAAAATTTAGACTTTGCCCCTACCTTTTTGGACTATGCGGGAATCCCCATTCCCAAGGACATACAAGGAGAATCATTTAGAACTGTAGTCAATCAAAAAACCTCTCAGTGGAGGGATGCAATTTATTACACCTACTACGAATATCCGTCCGTGCATATGGTCAAAAGGCATTATGGAATTCGTACAGAACGCTATAAACTTATGCACTTCTATTATGATATCAACGAATGGGAATTGTATGATTTAGAAAAAGATCCTTCAGAAATGAATAACCTTTACAACAAACCAGACTATAAAGAAGTGCAAGAAAACCTTCATCTTAGACTTAATGAGCTTCGAAATCAATACGGAGATTCGGATTCTTTAAACCAAATGCATATAGATCGTTACCTTTCTAAAATCAAGAAATAATTTAATGAATCGCAATGATTCTTGAGCTCAATTAACCAAAAAACAACCTTGTTATCGAAAGCATTGACCTCCACGGGATTCGACATAAAGAAGCACTTGAAAAAGTGCATGAGACCCTTGCAAAAGTAAAAGAGCAAGGTTCCTTTTCATTGATTATTATCACTGGAAATTCCACCGTATTACAACAACGCATTTTTACCGAAGTACTAGAACATAGCCCTTTTACGTATTATATCCCAAGCTGGAACTTGGGTCAAATAATTGTAGAGTATATAAAGTTATAATTCCCAAACTATTGCTCAAAGCTGTTTATCCCGTTCTTTGGAGACTCTCATAAATTCAAAAGAGGGATTTATGAAACATGGGTCTTTGACTATAGGTTATCTTTTGTAGAGTGGTAAAAAAGTATACTGAAGTGGTATACACCATAAAGAATTACAAAACTGGGTCAAGAAATTAAATTTCCCTCCTCATCCCATTGGGCTATATCATTTCTTTTGGACTGATCTACAAATTTTGGGATCCACGATTCGTCGTAGGACATTCCATGAGCTTTCAAGACCTCATCGGGTACTCCATCCCAGACATTGGGTTGGTTTCCTTTGTAGCCAAGCTCATTGATTCCAACTTCAGAGGTAAAATAGCCTGTCATCACAAGATTTCTCATCAAGGTGAAAAAGCCAACTTCCATTTTTTGTTCAGAAGCCTTAGGATCAGGGTAAGCTATCTGGTCCAAGACCTGATGTTGTTCATCCTCTGAACAGTCTAAAAAATCTTTGTTATAGGTTTTACGGGTATGAATATCAAGCCACATCAATCCACCTCGCATTTGTGTTTGAATACTTGGAATATCTTTGGCCATAAATTCTATAAATTCGGGCACTTTTGCCTCTTCAATGTTGCCCCCTGCAGTAGGAGGAAAATCTAGGTTTCCTAACTTTTCTTCAGTAGGAGGGAGAATCAGATTTGCTAAACGCTTTATTTTTTCAATTTCATTATTTCTAAAAAACTGTTGTCCTAAAAGCTTTTCATCATAGGCTTGTTCCTCTGGGGTTCTTCCGTACTGGTATTCCCACAGTTTTTGTTCTAAGGTTTCTTTGGACTCTGAAACACAACTTTCAAGCATCAATCCTCCAGCCATACTCCCTAAAAATAACGATCGAATACTGTCTCTTCTGTTCATGATTAAATATTTTGTTTCTTTAATTCTTGAATAATAAATTCGGATGTCCTCCATGAGAGTGCCATGATGGTCCAAGTTGGGTTTTTATCTGCTTGAGATACGAAAGGACCTGCGTCTACGATGAATACATTAGCTGCATCGTGTAACTGTTCAAATTCATTGACTACAGATTTCTTAGGATCACTCCCCATTCGTGTGGTTCCCACTTCGTGAATGATACGCCCTGGATTTAATAAGCCATAGTCCCGATCAGCCCCAGGTTTATTCCCCAAAACGACTCCACCCATGTTTTCAATAATTTCTTCAAAAGTGTTGTGCATGTGACGGGCTTGTTTCCGTTCATGATCCGACCAGGAGTAGTTGAATCGCAATACTGGGATTCCAAATTCATCCACGGTTGTTGGGTCGATTTCACAATAGTTGTCTTCTCTAGCAATAGATTCTCCCCTTCCGGACATCCCCATGACTGAGCCATAAAACTTCTTGACATCTTCTCGGAGTTGATTTCCGTATCCTCCAACTTTTAGGCCTAAGTATTTGTTTAGATCATTGGGATTGAAACCAGTTCCATAACTAGGCATTCCTAGTCCTCCCCAAACCTCAATGTGGTATCCTCTAGGGAAGTCAAGTTTTTTATTATCAAGCCACCAAGGAGAATACAAATGCATTCCACCTACACCGTCTTCGTTATAACGCTTTCTGTTCATAAGCTCCGGGACAAATGCCATTCGATCAGAACCTGTGGAATCGTGTAAGTATTTACCGACAAGATTGCTGCTATTTCCTAAGCCGTTTGGATGTTGTGCACTTTTTGAGTTCAAAAGGATACGAGCAGTACTACAAGCTGAAGCAGCCAAGACCACAACTTTTCCTTTTATTCGATATTCCTTTCGGTCTTCTTTGTTGATGAAAAGTACACCAGTTGCCTTACCTTCTTCATTGACTTCTACTTCACGCACCATACTGTTTACGTAGAGGTCCACTTGCCCACCTGCTTTTTGTGCAGGGAAGATTAAACAAGAACCCGCAGAAAAGTCTGCATAAACGGAACATGAACGACTACATTGGTTACAGTAAAAGCAAATACCACGATCAGAGTTGATGCGTTTTGTCAAGATGGACAGTCGGGAAGGAATCACTTTAACCCCAGATTTTTCAGCTCCTTTTTTATAATACAATTCGTGGAGCCTTGGTTTAGGTGCTGGTAAAAAGTACCCATCAGGCTCATTGTATAGGTTTTCTTTACTTCCGAATACTCCAATGAGTTTATCCACCTTATCATAGTAAGGCCTGATATCTTCATAACCAATGGGCCAGTTTTCCCCCAAACCATCCCGATCTTTTCCTTTGAAATCTCTTGGACCAAACCGAAGTGAAATTCTTCCCCAGTGGTTGGTTCTCCCTCCTAACATTCTGGAACGAAACCAATCGAATTTACTGTTACCAATCTGGTTGTAGGGTTCTCCATCAATTTCCCAACCCCCATAAGCCATGTCAAACTCTCCAAAAGCTCTTTTTGTACCCGCACCTCTTCTAGGAGATTCGTAAGGCCATTTGAGTTGGGTTTGCTGTTGGGGGTTGGCAGGATCAAAGAAGGGTCCTGCTTCAACTACTGCAACTTTAAGCCCTGCATTTGCAAGAATTTTTGTTGCCATTCCACCTCCAGCACCTGAGCCTACAATTACAACGTCGTATTGTTTTTGATTTTCAATTATTTGCATTAAACACTTCGGTTTTTATATTTCATGAATAGGTAAGTGATTCAATAAATTAAAAATTGCAGAGAGTGTAAAACCCTCTCTGCAATTGAGCTTAACATGAGATTTATAAACAATTATTAATAATTAACTAACACTAAATAAAAACTAAATCAGGTCATATTAAACTACTTGAAAAGATTAATTTCTATTAATTATAACCAGGATTTTGAGGTGTTAGATTTGGATTATTAAGTATTTCTTGTTCTGGTAAGGGAAATAATAAATGCTTTTCTTGTAAAGCTTGGTTTGAATTTAAGTTAATGTGACCTACAAAGTTATCAAAACCCCCTGTCTCATTATTTAAGACTTTTCTGAGGCGAACCATGTCGAACCAAGTTTTAAATTCATAACATAACTCATGCCATCTCTCTTTCCAAATTAATTCTCTAAAGGAATCTTTTGTCAATTGACTTAAGTTTGGAGATGTCAATTGTGCTCTATCCCGTATCTTTTTGACAGCTTCTAGTGCGTCTTGGCTAGGTCCAGAAGTTTCATTCGATGCTTCAGCATAAATCAACAAGACTTCAGCAAAACGGATAATAGGTAAATCTAAGTTGTTTTGATTCGTTCCTGTTACTCCCTCTGTTCCAAAAGCTTCACGATTAAAATGTTTAAAAATAAAAGGAGCTCCTAAATCAAATAAAGATCCAGAACCATTTAAATAATACGAAGTGTAAAACCAACCTACACGATCCTTTTTTCTTAAATCACCATCCTCAAAAGAATTATAAAAACTAATTTCGGGTACAGAACTTCCAGTTCCCGCATTCCCCAAGACAGTTACTGGCTGAAAGTTAGGGAGCATGTCTTGCATCGGATTTCCTGCATCACTTCCATTATACTGCAGACTGAAAATATGCTCTACTTGATTTTCTAAATTAGGATCGCGTATTTGGTCATAGGTTTCAAATAAACCAATCCCTCCACCAGTATCGATTACTTCCTTAGCCTTACTTGCAGCATCAGAATAGTACTCCGTTTTGTTTAGAGGATGTCCAGCCATAGTCAAATAAACTTTAGCTAATAATGACTTCACAGCCGATAGAGATACTCTACCGCTAGGATCTGTCCAAGGTAATCCAGAAGCTTCAGCAGTTTTTAAATCACTAATAATTTGGTCGTATACCTCAGACTGAGGTGTGCGATTAGGTTCAAAATCTTCTGAACCCGAGGTTTGAGGCAATGTGATTAAAGGAATATCTCCCCAAATCCTTACAGCATAAAAGTAGGCCCAAGCTCTTAAAAAAAGTGCTTCGGCAACAATTTTACTTTTTTGATTTTCATCCATAGAAATTTCTGGAACATTTTGGATTACAAGATTGGCATTAGCAACAAGTTTGTAAATTCCCGTGAACCAATTTCTTATATGGCCTGTATTGGAGTCGTAAGCTAAACCATATAAATTGTTGAGATCTGAATTTTGTCCTGTTTGAGTTGTGGATTGGCCAGTGACAGCCTCGAGTAATTGCCAGTTTACAGAAAAGATTCCAGCGCCACCACCAATAAATCGCGTATTGTCATAAACGGCAGCGATAGCTCCATCAGCATGACCTGCCGTAAGGTAAAAGGTGTCTGATGTTAAATTGGATGGATCGAATTCATCCAAAAAATCCGAACAACCAAATGTTAAAAAAAATATTAAATAGAGGCTTAATGATTTGCCTACTGATTTTATTTTAAAAAATTTCATAATAAATAATTTTTAAGTTTGTTTTAGAGACTAATTTGCAAACCAATTGTAAAGGTTGATGATTTTGGAAATTCATGCCACTTAATCCCCTGAGCAGCGACATTTGGTCCACCAAGAATTGGTGATACTTCAGGATCGCCTAATAACTCATCACTGGTTATTAAAAAGAAATTCTGAGCAGAGCCATAGATTCTCAGGTTACTTAGAGTTGTACGTTCAAGAAAATCAGATCCAAAAGTATATCCAAAAACAAAATTCTGTCCACGAATAAATGATGCGTCCTGAACCCAATGAGTATCTACATTTGTTACATAACCAGCACGCGTATTTCTTACTTGTGCAATCATAGTATCTTGATTATCTGGAGTCCATGCATTCAAAACCGTTGTATAGCTGTTAGCAAGGTCTTGCCGATCTTCACTTGCGTGCAAGTTTAGATTTAGTACATCATTACCCCAAGAGTATTGAAGATCAAAAGTAAGGTCAAAGTTTTTGTATTTAACGTAGTTTGTAAATGTTCCCCAAGCTGTTGGATATCCATTTCCAATAATTGTTCGATCTTCATCATTAATTACATAATCTCCGTTAAAGTCTTTGTATTTGATGTCTCCAGGCAACATAGTATTACCCCCTCTATAACTAACGAATCTTGCTGCTTCTGCAGCCTCATCAGTATTCCATGTACCCAGACGAGTTAATCCCCACATAGCTCCTAATGGCTCACCTTCCCTTATAATTCCTGTGGGATTAGTAAACCCAGGCCCACCTACATAAAAAATATCAGCAGGTGTTGCCAATGAAAGTACTTTATTTCTATTCGCAGAAATATTAAACCTTGAATTCCAAGTCAAATCTGTGGTTGATATATTTTTTGAAGATAGACTAAGTTCTAATCCCTTGTTTTCCATTGACCCAATATTCTTTCTTATTGTGTTGTATCCACTTGTCCGTGGTACAGGCGCATTTAAGAGCATATCCGTTGTTTTTCTATAATAATAGTCGGCCTCCAAACTGATACGATTGTCAAATAAACCAAGTTCAACACCTGCATCATATTGTGCTGTTTGTTCCCATCTTAAATTTGGATTGGATAATGATCCCAAACCAGTTCCTCCGAATCTACTTTCATTGAATATAGCTGCATAACCAGAGTTTAGAACACCTAAGGAGGAGTAGGGTGGTATATCAGAGTTTCCAGTTAAACCATAACTTGCTCTTAGTTTTAGATTTGAAATTGAACTACTGTTTACAAGAAAGTCTTCTTCAGAAATTCTCCAAGCAACTGCCGCCGAAGGAAACAAAGAATATTTGTTATTGTCACCAAAAACAGATGAACCATCTGCTCTAGCAGTTATAGTAAAAAGATATTTATCACTTAGAATATAGTTTACTCTCGCAAAGTAAGAATTAAGTGCCCTACGATTTGCAGAAGAAAATGCAAACTGATTAGATCCTGCATTTAAATTATTGTATTTCAAACCATCTGATGGCAATGGAAACCCACGCCCTTGTAATTCATTAAAGTCAGACTGTTGCCAAGAAACTCCTAAAAGAGCTGTTAATGAATTATTTTCATTGATCTCCTTGCTATACGTTAAATAATTTTCGATTGACCAAAAGACATTTTTGTCAGACCAAACAAAAGCTACAGGAAAATTATTGTTAATTGATCCAGGAAGGAATACTCTACGCTGTTGTTGAAGTACATTCGAACCTAAAACAGTTCTCATTTCCAAATCATTAGTCAAATTAATATTTGTATAAAAGCTTCCTATTAGATTTTGAGCTGTATAGTCAAAGAAAAATTCTTCTAACCATTTAACTGAATTTTGAGTTCCCTCTGCATAAGGATAATCCCTATTATTTGCATATTCACCAATTCTGGAACCCGTTTCATATCTTACAGGCATAAATGGAAAATCTTCAACAATTTGTCTAGGCACTGCATCTCGAGTATCTTGAGGATTCGATTGTTGATTATTAAAGTCTAGTGTTCCACCTATTCTTAGCCAAGGCTTAATTTGGTCTTCAATATTAAATCTAGCAGAATACCGTTTTAAGAAAGACTCTAATAAAAGCCCTTTTTCATCTCTTAAACCCAGTGTAATTGAATAGGTAGTTCTTTCATTTCCTCCAGAAAATCCTAGATTATGGTTTTGTGATAATGCTAGCTGTGTAGCTTCTTTATGCCATTTGGTATCATAAATAGCTGAACCGTCGCTATTAAAAAGATGAGCTATACTTGGGTCCTGCCTTCTAAGGCGAGGTTCCATTAGTGCATAATTTCCAGCTGCCCATCCCACAGGATCAAATTTTTCAGAATTTTCCCATGCTAATTGCTCTACCATTTGGTATTGAGAAGAATTTAAAACCTCTGGTCGATTAGGCCCCCATACACTTACAAAAAAATCTGTATTGTATGTGAATTTACTATCTTCTCCTTTCTTGCCTTTTTTTGTTGTTATTAAAATGACACCATTGGCTCCTCTTGATCCATAAATTGCAGTTGCTGAAGCATCTTTCAATACTTCTATCGATTCGATATCGGCTGGATTGATAAAATCTATTGCTGTGGTTCCAAGAGATTGACCTCCTTGTGGTAATTGAACACCATCAACAACATATAGAGGATTATTTCCCGTATTGATTGAGCTAAACCCTCTTACACGAACATTTGTTCTTCCGCCAGGGCGACCTGAATTTGTCTGAACCTGAACTCCTGCTACTTTACCTGCGAGAGCTTGGTTCACGGAAGCTATTTGACGTTCAGCAAGCTGATCAGCATCAACTTTACCAACTGAACCTGTCAGGTCAGATTTTTTCTGACTACCGTATCCAATAAGAACAACTTCTTCTAGTTCATCAGAATCTATTTCCAGTGCTATACTTATGTAGGATTGTCCGTCAATCGAAATCTCAACAGTTTTAAATCCTACATAGCTCACTATTAAAGTTCCATCACTCTTAACCCTTTCTAATGAAAAGTTTCCATCAAAGTCTGCCTGAGTACCATTAGTTGTTCCTTTTTCTAAAACAGTTGCTCCTATAAGTGCCTCGCCGTTAGAATCGACAATGTTTCCCTTGATGGTAGTAACTGTTTGAGCATTTGAAAAATAAGCACAAGCTATTATTAAAAATAGCGTATGGGTAAATTTCAAATCTAGTTTGCTTAAAAAAATGCGACTGCAAATTTTATTCAACAATTTAGTTTTATTCATTTGTTTTTAGTTTAGAGTTTTTAAAACGTGTCCTATTCTTTTGCATTTATATATAGAAACACTTTACACTATGATTTGAAACCAAAATTAGAAGTGAGGTCTTAATATTTTAATTAATTTGAAATTAATAACCGATTAATTTTTAATTAAAATAGTTAACAGAAAAACCAAGTAAAAAGCTTGTAATACGTTAAAAATAAGTAGATTAAGTCTGTTTATTTTGTTTTGATATTTCTTCAAAGGTTCTAGAAAAAGTTTCTCCCATTATTTCATTGTAGGAAATCAAAAAAGAATTGAACACTTTTTTTGCCTGTTCACTGTGTCCTATTTTTTGTAATGAAATTATTTTACACTCAAGCGCCTTTTCATTTAAAGGATCTGCTTTAAGAATAATATCAGCTAGTGTTATGGAAGAACTATTGTTGTGGCTTGTAAAGGATAGTTTTAAAATATTTTCTAGAACAGTGAGCACTTTAAACTCAAATTCACTTTTTTCACGATCAAAACAAGTATCATTTATAGAGTCTAAAAACTTACCACGATCAATTAAATTTGACAACAATTTTAAATAATCTTGATTGGTTTTATCATCTCTAATCAAGTCCAAATATTTTAAAAATTCAATATAATCACAAAAGAACGATTCACTGCAGTTCAAACGATAGTATCCTTTAGAGTAAACTAATTCTATAGCATCGATATCCTCTAAGATGCTTCTGATTTGATTAATTGTAACATTTTTTAAATTATTGGCTTTTTTATGAGGGCTGTCTGGCCATGCAATTTGCTCTAGCTTTTTTGATTCAATGCCAACTTTATTTTCACTTTTACTGCTAAAAAGAATTAAAAGAAAACATTGTCTTAGTTTAGGACTAAACAAATAGGATATATCCCGACCTTTGCTATTGATGACAACAAAATCTCCTAAGAGTAATACTGAATTAGTTCTATCTAATTTAGCAATAGTATCTTTTTCAATTTCACTAGCATCATTTTCAAGTTCCAAGGGAGTACTCTTCTTCTTGTAGAATAAATTGTATACATATAGTGCAAGACCAATGAATATGGACAGGAGTATAAGGTATAAGTATGTTTTGGAGTCTTTTTGTTCATTGATATTATTGTAAAAATCTGCTTTTGAAACAGGAGGATAGTCTATAGAAAAAACGCTTATCGTATTACTTCCATCTTTTTCATAATCTTGAGTAGTAACGAATAATTGATCGCTTGACTTATTTAGATACAAATTCGTATTTGAACGAATCTTTTCTGAAATGAATGGTATAGAGTCTCCAAATATTTCGTGCTGGCCCGTTTCTATGGAATATTTAAAAAGACTCAAATGCGTTTTGGGTATATATTCTTTATACCGTATGGAGAAAAAAGAAGATAGATCTGAAGAGGTTATTATGTTTCTTGAAGAAACATAATCATCATCTTTCTTGTCCCATAGTTTTCGTATTGAGTTACTTATAAAATCTACTTCGTAAAAATCATTGTAATATACTTTCCCTAGGATTTGATCACCAGTTTTATTACCATAGCCTCCAAAAATATACAGTTTATCATTTATAAAATGAGAGCCAGAAAACAACCTGGGTGTGATGTTATCTCCTTTAAACTTTAATGGTACATAAATATCTTTAGTGATGTCGTAAGCAATAAATTCATTTGAAAATTTATAATCACCATACCCGCCAAAAGTTACAAATTGTTGTTTTTTAGCATCTAAGAAGTAGGTATGGTGGTGTTTTTGCCTAAGCATTTGTTTTGAGCTATTTATCTTCCATTTATAGGGCCCATCCAAGTCTACTGAAACGATTGAAGGTTCACCAATGGGTGTTCCAAACAACTCATAAACGAATAATTTATTTTTTTGAGGATCCAAAAAACTAGTACCCACGTTCATCTGTAGAGGAAACTTTTCTTCATAGGTCTTCGAAAAAACTGTTTTTGAATTTAAATCAAAAAAACTCAACGAGTCCTTATTCTGAAATATGAACTGATCCTCATTTTTATTAAAGGTGATAGTTGTTACGGTCTGAAAATTTTTTGTGTACTCTAAATTCCAATTGTAAGCTCTGTTGATGAGCCAATTGGGATTTTCAACCCTTCCGTATTGAATTCCTAAAGAATCGTGAACAACCTGTCCATAATTTTCATTTAACTTAAAATTAAATTTTTTACTTGCATTTTCAACCTTAATATTCTTAATGGATACAGCAGGGACATCTATAATCTTTTCTCTTTTGCCAAAAACAATTTCTGGAAATTTAATTTTTAGAACTTTTTTTTGGAGGGCCTTAAACTGTTTTTCATTGATTGAGAGTGTGATATGACTCGTTGACTCGTTTAAGCAAATAGTTACCTTATTCCAATTCCTTTCACCTATTTCATTTTTATCTAAAGGAATACTGAAGATTTCTTCCTCATTATCGATATTAAATTTTAAGAAGTTTTGTATTGCTCCCTTTTGATCCTTCTCAAAGACAAGTGCTAATGAATATGAAATGGGGTTGGATTTGTCTTTTACATTAAAAATATATCCAAAAGAAGGGGTGTCAGAAATTGATAAATCAAATGAAATTGTTAGGTCTCCTTCAATTTTTGGCTTTTCGTACTCAAAAAGATTTAAAGAGGTTCTATTGCTTATAACAACATCGTTTGAATTAAACTTAAGCCCCTGTGCTGTTAGGACTAGACAAGGAAAAAAAAACAATAATATTAAAGCACTGTTTTTCATTAAAATTATGAGATTATACTGATAAATATAATGAATAATAATTGAGCTAGGTAGATCTATTCTGATATCTCCAGATTTCCAAAAAAACGTATTGCAATTTTTTGTGCCAAATGGAAACTTAGGTATAAGCAAAAAATAGGAAGGAATTTTAAATTCCCCCATTGATTTAAACAAAGCCGATTTGACGCACTATTATGATCTAACTTATAATTAGACTCTGGAAAAGTTGTGTTGATATCCCCATTAAAAATCAACAAGAGTAGTATTAATAACTTTGAAGAATAATCCACAGTAAGATGTTGACAGAATAAAAAATCTGTTTTTTGATCATTTTTAGCCATTTTTGGTCAATTTTGACTCTTTTTAGGAGTTTTTTGATCATTTTTGACTCATTTTTGACGTTTTTGGACAAAAACTAATCGCCACCATGTTACAAACTTTCCCCAAACAACACCTCCCTAAAACCACTACAAAAAAGGGGTTAGCTTGTATCAAGTGGAAAAGAAAAACCCTCCACTTGGGAGGGTCAAAATATATTATTTATTAAGAAATATAAACTTTTCTAGTACAACTCGGTTGGTTAAATCTCTTAAGCTCATCATTTTTTGATAGGTCTTACCAGCATCACCAGATGGTCTTGCGGCATTTTTTAAATAATCCGAATACTTATCATACCAATCTGCTGTAAAATGTGTCCAAGCTAAGTCAGTTCCTATACGGTCTATCCTTTTTGCAAGGCTCCACCCCTTTCTTGCAGAACCTTTCGGAATGGATTTTGTCATTGATTTTTCCAAATCTTCGTAAGATTTATATTTGTCATGTTTCGCTTTCATAAAGTTCATCACTACAATATCAGGATAAGTCGTAACCCCTTCTTGTAATACTTCAGCTACATTAACCATTTGTGTTTCAAAGACAATTTTTCTGTTTTCTCCATTTTTTTTTGCCCACTCTCTTAATTCAGACTGCGTCATATCGGTGAACTCATCTGTCCATTTTTTGGGTGTGTAGTTGTCATCCATTTTATCCATATCATAAATAGTAACTGCAAGATGTGTAAAAGGAGTTTGAGCTCCATTGAGTACTTTCCATACATGCCACCCTAATATTCTGTCATCATCAATATAATTTTGATTGAGACGTTGAAATTTAGTTTTTAAATTTTCTTCATAAGCGTAGCTATTTTCTGCATCTACAAAAGCAAAGTCGAATGCTATATTCTGAGCGAATATAAATGATGAAAACACTAGAAATAATACTAAATAAATATTTTTCATTTTAATTGATTTATGGTTAATAATTCCTCTAATATATGTAAAATAGGTTTGGATTAAAAAAACATCATTGATTTTTCAAACCAGCTCTTTCCGGAATACTAAGGACAATTCTTAGCTATTGAAATGATATTAATAGAAATGACGAGATTTGGCTATCTCTATTTAACCAAAAAAAATTACAGATCGGGCACGGGTGTTTGGTGATCTTGATAATACGCTTTTTCATTAACCAACGAGGCGTGCATCTCTCTGATTAGGTCTTGAGAATTGGCATCCAAAAACAGATTTTTCAACTCATATGGATCCGTTTTAAGATCATAAAATTCCCAACTAGGTTCTGTGGTTTGTGAGTTGGCACTTTTCATTCCAAGAGGCTTTCCATAATAGTGTATCAACTTGTACCGGTTGCTTCTTATACCAAAATGTGCAGGTCGATCAGGGCTGTGCTCCCAATAACGGTAATAGGTATATGCTCTACCCTGCAACTTGTCATCTTTAAGGAGCGATCTAAAACTTTCTCCTTGCATCTGTTCGGGTCGTTTTATATTTGCGTAATCCAGTAACAAAGCGGGGATGTCAATATTCATAAGCAAGGCTTCTGTTCGTTTCCCTTGGGGTAAATCCTTAGGATATCGGATCACAAAAGGCATTCTTGAAGATTCTTCTAGCATCATTCTCTTGTCAAAAAATCCATGCTCACCCAAGAAATATCCCTGATCAGAAGTATAGATAATCAAGGTATTGTCTAAACGTCCTCGCTTTTCAAGTCCTGTAATTATTTTCTCAATATTATCATCAATAGCAGCTCCACATCGAATAAAATCTTTGACAAACTTTTGATAGGATTTTTTTCGTATTTCAATACTATCCAAACCAGTTACATCAAAAGGCATTCCAGGATAATCAGTCCAAAATTTATCAGGATCTGCTTGATATCGCAACCATCTTTTGGTAAGGTTTTCCAATAATTGTCCTTTGAATGTTCTCTTGCCTTCTTCTGGATAAGGCTCCAGCAAAGATTCTGGTTCAGGAAGTACGACATCTTCCAAAAGTTCGGCATGACGCTCTGGATAGTGGAAGGGTTCATGTGTTGCCTTAAAATGGGTCATTAAAAAAAAGGGCTTTTCAGGGTCTTGGGCGTCGATCCAATCTAGAGATTCGGTGCCTATAATATCAGAAGAAAAACCCTTTTGTTCTTTTCCACCTTTCCACCCGTATTCCCAATTTTCTGCAGTTTTAAAAACAGGGTCAAAATAGCGTCCCTGTCCAGGTAACACTTTGTAATAATCAAAACCTGATGGCTCTTCTTTCAAGTGCCATTTCCCGATTAGCGCTGTAGAATAACCTGAAGCTGTCATCAGTTTTGCAATATTAAGAGTGTCAGGTGACAACGCATCACCTAGGGTATACACTCCATTTTTATGACTCATAACTCCCGTTAAAATTGCCGCACGTGAGGGAACGCAAATCGAGTTGGTACAAAACATATTTTCCAAAGTAACCCCTTCAGACGCCAAACGTTTTATTCCTGTATTTTTTACATAGGGCTCCAATATTCCACCGTAAATTCCCCAAGCTTGAGAGGTGTGATCGTCGGACATTATAAATATGATGTTGGGACGTTCCTCTGAATCCGAAGTACAAGAACTCAACGTATAGAATATCCCTAAAATGAGTATTAATATTTTTTGAATTTGCATAGATCTTATTTTACAACAAGATAGGGACAAATCTTTAAGAATAAAAGTATCCCTAAACGGCCTACGTATTGTAATGAAATATTATGTTTTCCAACGGTTTATTTTGCAGACATCAAAGTTTAAACTAAATTTAAAGTATTACTTTATGTCATTACTCCGTTTTTTAGCACAGCCAGATAAACCCTACTATTTTGAATCTTAAAATGAATTGAAATATGAAAAAAACAATACTTCTTCTCACTCTTTTTTTTGCTTTCACCTCTTGTAATGAAACAACCGTGTGGAAACCTCAGCTTATTGCATATTACGCGGGAGATGAAAAATCTATTGATACATTTGACTTAAACGGTGTAGATCAAATCATTTACAGCTTTTTGCACCTTAAAGGAAATGAACTAGCAATTGACAACAAAGCGGATAGCCTTACACTCGTAAACCTTATTAATCAAAAGAAAAAGTATCCCGATTTAAAAGTTTTGGTTTCTTTAGGGGGCTGGGGAGGCTGCGAAAGTTGTTCAGAAGTATTTAGCACAAAGCAAGGGCGAATTGACTTTGCGATTTCCACAGCAAAAATCATCAATACATTTGATGCAGATGGTATTGATTTGGACTGGGAATATCCAGCTATATCAGGTTATCCTGATCATAAGTATCAAAAGGAGGACCGAGAAAATTTTACCGATTTAGTCATTCAGTTAAGAAAATACATGAAGCAAGGGGACATCTTAAGTTTTGCAGCTGGTGCCTCTACGCGCTTTTTTGAAAATTCTATAGAGTGGGACAAAGTAATGCCGCTGGTTGACAATGTCAATTTAATGACCTATGATTTTTTTGGTTCGGGGTCCCAGAAAACTGGCCATCACACTGCATTGGCTTCCAATGAATTTCAAGACCGATCCGCAGAATCCTCTATAAAGGCACTGATTGATTTGGGTGTCAATTCCAAAAAAATATTTATCGGAGGGGCTTTTTACATTAAAACATTTAAGAATGTTCCCAACATCAACAACGGCTTAAATCAAAAAGCTGAATGGAACCGTAGCTATAACCAAATCAACTTTGAATCTATACGTTCCAATTTCACTTTTTTTTGGGATACGCAAGCAAAAGCGACTTATGCGTATGACAGCATCAATAAAATCTTTGCCACATTCGATGACCATCGATCGATTCGGCTTAAAACTGAATTTGCAATAGAAAATGATTTAGGAGGAATTATGTTTTGGCAACTCATGAACGACAAAAAAGAAAATGGCCTTTTGAAAACTATAGTTGAAACAATGAATGTAAATACCCCTATCAAGTAAATGGAAATTGGAGTAGATAGTTTTGCAGCAGTTGATATAACTAAAGGAGTTCCAACTGCACAAGAACGCGTGCATGCAATCGAAGAGTTAATTGATCGAATTGTCTATGCAGATGCAGTAGGTTTAGACTTTTTTGGAATAGGGGAACACCATCGCGAGGAATTTCTGGATTCAGCACCCCATATGCTTTTAGCTGCTGCTGCTGCAAGGACGAAACATATTCGATTAGGAAGTGCTGTTGCTGTACTGAGTGCAGCAGACCCAGTACGTGTCTTCCAAAACTACGCCACCTTAGATTTAATAAGTTCAGGTCGTGCTGAAATGGTTGTAGGAAGAGGATCTTTTTCAGAATCATTCCCCTTGTTCGGTTTCCAATTTGAGGACTATGATGCCCTTTTCAAAGAAAAGCTGGAATTGCTATTGCAAATTCGTAAAGAGGAGGTTGTCAACTGGTCTGGAAGGTTTCGAGCACCCTTACAAAATCAAAGAATCACTCCGAGACCCTCTCAGAAAAAAATTCCTATTTGGTTGGGAGTGGGTGGAACCCCAGCTTCTTTTTCACGTGCTGGAAGTCTTGGTCTTCCGCTTATGGTTGCTATTATTGGTGGAGAAACCCATCGGTTTAGACCATTGATTGACCTGTATCGAAAAGCAGGGCAAGAAGCGGGATTTGCTCCAGAAGAGTTGAAGGTGGGGATTCATTCCCTAGGATATGTCGCCCAAACGAAAGAGCAGGCGGTAGAGGAGTACTATCCTGGATATGCCTATAACTTTACAAGAATTGGAAAAGAACGCGGTTGGCCTCCCGTAACTTTCGAGCGTTTTGCTGCGCAAAATGGAAGAACAGGAGCCTTATTGGTAGGAAGTCCTGAAGAAGTTTCTGAAAAAATATTGGGCCACAGCGCGGCATTAGGGGGAATCAATCGATTTACCTTCCAACTGGACAATGCCAATCTAAGTCATCAGCAACTTAAGAACACCATGCAGCTTATTGCTGAAAAAGTAAAACCCATCATCAATCAAGAATAAAATATTATTAGAAAATTACAATTCTAGAGTTGAGACGTGATCCAGTTTTCAATTTTTCTCTCCAGTAAAACTAAAGGTAAACTTCCTGAGTTCAATACTTGACTGTGGAATGCTCTAACATCAAACTGGGCTCCAAGCCTATCTTCCGCTTGGGTTCTCAAGGCTCTAATTGTGATCTGACCCATTTTATAAGAAAGTGCTTGCCCAGGGGTTGCCATATAACGTTCAATTTCAGAAATTATAGAGGCTTCAGACTCCGCTTCATGGTCTAGAGAATATTGAATGGCTTGCTCTCGAGTCCAACCTTTGCTGTGCATACCTGTATCTACCACCAAACGAATTGCACGATGCATTTCCATACTCAACATACCAAAATATTGAATGGGATCGTCATAAAGCCCTAACTCCTTCCCTAAAGATTCTGCATACAATGCCCACCCTTCTACAAAAACGCCCAAACTTTCAGGATGTAAAAATTCAGGTAAGGTGTTGTTTTCTTGTTGTAGGGATAACTGATAGTGATGCCCTGGAATAGCCTCGTGAAGAAACAAGGCTTCATCTGCAAATTTGTTGTATTTGGAAACGTTGGGAATGGGTACATAAAAAATCCCAGGTCGGGAAGCATCTTTTGTTCCAGGAACATATTCCGCACTGGCAGAGGCCTCACGAAAAGCTTCTGTTCTTCGTACTACAAAATCTGCTTTAGGCTTTAACTCAAAAACCTTATCGAGCTTGTCGTTTATTCTTTCTTTTATTTGGTTAAAATTATCTATAACCCCCTGGGGTTCAAGAAAGGGCATTTGTTCTGGACTATTTCGTATGAATTCAAAAAACGCTTTGATGTCTCCTTTAAAACCAATTTGATTTTTGGCCTCCTCCATTTCTTCTAAAATTCGAGCTACTTCTCGCTTGCCCAATGTATGGATTTCGTCTGCAGTGAGATTTGTTGTGGTATGAAGTTTAATGAGATAATTGTACGTTTCTTCTCCATTAGGTAAAGCACCAATCCCAGAAGTTGTCCTGCAAACGGGAAGGTATTCCTCCACTAAAAATTGTTTGAGTTCGATATATTTTGGTCTTAGTCTTGATTCAATTAAATTCTTATAAAGCTCCGACAAACGATCTCTATCAGATTGTGCTATAGCTTCTGGCATCTGTTGTATAGGTCTGTAAAACAAATGTGAATCAACAGGTCTGGTGATAAATTCCTCTAATTGCACTATCGTTTTTTCCGTCAAAACTTTGGGCAATACGATATTTTTAGACATACCTTCTTTCATGTTTGCAATAGAGGTGTCTAAAAAGGCGATGTAATCGTCCAATCTTTTCAACCAATCTTCATAATCTTTGATCGTTTTAAACGGATGCACACTTCCCCCTGCACCCAACTGGGCAACATATAAATGCAAAGACTGTACTTGAATGAGGGGAGTCAACTCAAAACTCGGCAAGTTGTAGATTGGTGAAGTAGTAATAACTAGCGGATTTTGAAGGCCTTCCAATTTTACCTCACAATCCCATTGCATAACCTTCATACTCAAAAGATCGGCCTCCGAAAGTTGTGTAGAATCAATTTGAGCTAAACGCTCTAAAAAAGTAGTATATTCTGAGATTAAATCCCTTTGGTAGGTATCGGAAATATAATTGGCGATATAATCATTGTATTGGAAATTTCCCCCTTTAGTTGCTTCTATAGGGTTAATACGATCTTTAAATTGGTAGTATTCCTCGAAAATTGTTGCAATGGAATGTGCGGCAGAAGTTTTGGAATCCTCTTGGATACAGCTGGCGAACACCAGTATGAGCAAAAGAAGGGCAGGTTTTTGTTTCATTTTAAAAAATTAGAAAGTTTACTTTTTAAGAATAATTAATCCAAAGGTCGATACGCATTATTTAATGCTTTGAGTTGGGAAGAATCTTGGGTCATTTCCCATCTGCCAACGGAAACAGGAATATTGCCAATGCGATTGAGTGTATCGAAAAAAGTTTTGATTGAAAAGTTAGCTTCGTTTTGTTGGGCCACTTCCATCATCATTTCTTCTATCAAGTATTTTCCGGTAATGTAACTGGTTCCATATCCTGGTTGTCTCAAATACAAATGCTGTTCGAAGAGCAATAGTTCTTTTTCAGTTTTCATCCAACCTCTAGGTGTATATTCAGAATGAATTTTCCCGGCCTCTGCCATAGGCATCATATTCGCATGTGCATACAAAGATCCCAACCCACGAGCTGCTCTTTGAGCGATGAGTATATATACGATTTCTCTTGCTCGGGGATTTTGATCATAAAGTCCTGCATGCATAAACATTTCTTCTACTGCAGTTGCTAGTCCTTCATTACGCGAATCAAAAATATTATACAAAAGAGCTTTTTCCCTTATTGGATTTTGATGGGGTTCTTGGAGCATACGCTCCAATTCAAACCAATGATAAAAATGTGAAAAGAGGGGCTTTGGATCCAAATGTGCGGTGATCCAAAAAAAGTTTCGTGTTTCAGGTGGGATGTAGCTTCCCAAATGAGGTTCAAGCGCAGAGGAAAAATATTTTTTTACTGTAACTATTTCATTTTGATCTAAAAACTCCAATAGCTCCTCTGCTGCATTTTTTGCTAAAGTCCTATACGACTCTTTTGAATCTGCTGGGAGTAACTCAGGGAGTGCACGGTTTCGGTGTTCCTCAAGTTTCAAAGAAGACCAAGCACGTGCTAACTCTCTTTTTAGCAACAATACCTCATCTTCCCATGTTAGTGGAACTAAATGCACGTTTTGTTGGTACCAGGTGTAGTGTTCTTTACCTATTCCCGATGGCCCATTTTTTTTAGGGGCCTCTTTTTTAAGCCAAGCCACAAGATCATCTGTTGAGGATTTTGCCGCTTTGATTTGGAGTGCGAGTTTTTTGTCTCGAGCAATACTCGATTTCAAAAGCATCTCATTCAATACTTGAGACTGATTCTCAATATCCCGAATTCCAGCAATCCATAAATCTTTAGCATTGCCTGTGAGGTTTTTTTGGGCATGTTGATTAAAATTAGGAATACGTTGAATTGCAGAAATCAATTTTTTGCGGTCTTCTTTATTCAAAGGAAAATTGTATTGCCACAATTCAATGACAAAATGAGAAGTGGGTCCTTCGTGTGCTGGGACGTCACTTTTGCTGGTCCAGATAGCTTTGTAAAATGCGGGGTCGCGTTGCCAAGGTTTTAGCACCTTATAATTGAATTGGTAGCCATTCATTTCTGCCCATAGCAATTGCCAATCAACTTGTGCCTCCACACTCCATTTTTCTTTAGGAAGACCTTCTAGTTTTTCTCGTAAAACGGTGTATCCTGCTTGACGTGCGTCAAACGATTCCTGAGAATAATCCGGCACTCCGTCAATTAAAGGAGGTGCTTCAAAAGTTCGCCATTCTTTGAATAATTCCACCAATACATCACTTTGATTTTCGTAAGTGGTTTGCGCCATGAAATTTAATGGCAACAAAAAGCAGAGGAACCAATAGCTACTTGCCTTTATTTGGATTGATCTATTTGATATTTTTTTATACATAATGAATCTTTACTAAAGTGTTAAAATACTTTTTTTATCATTGAATTCAAGGTTGAAAAATTAATCCAAAACGGCTTCCGCTTCGATCTCTACTTTATAGCCTTCTCCAACAAGTTTTGCTTGAACTAGTGTGTTTGCTGGATCAATATTTTTAAACCGAACACCATGGGCTCTAGCTACAACTTCCCAATCTTCAATGTTATTTACAAAGACTCTAGTGCGAATCACATCTTTCAAACTTCCTCCTAGAGACCGAATGGATGCTTCAATTTTATCAATTATAAAATGTACTTGGGCTGCGGCATCCCCACCTCCAATAATTTTCTCGCCGTGAGTTGCCGTAGTTCCAGAAACTACGATACGATTCCCTTTTTTTACTGCACGACAATATCCTGCGAAAGACTCCCAAATGGTTCCACTATAGACCTGTGCTCTGGTTTCCGAAATTGTTACCGCTTCGAAAGCCTCGGGAATGGTCTCTAAATGATGACTCAAATCTCCTGAAGCTGTGAGAAAAGGGGGAGTACGATATTCATCTCCACAATTTCCTGGAATGGGAGTCAATTTTGAGATGACTTGTTCAATCGCATCAATATCACTTTTCTCAAGTGAAATATTCAAAAGCTCTTTATGATCTTCAATATGTGATCGTTCTCCCAATCGGGCACCGATAATGACAGCAGCTACATTTTTATTTTCCAAGACGTAACGGCTGGATAGGTTCGCTATAGACGTTTGGTGTTTTTGGGCAAGAGTATCCAAAGTACTTAATACATTTTGAAATAGTTTCCATCCCCCTGCTGCCTGTATAAAGCGCATGTATTTCATTTGTGACCATGTTTGTAATGCTTCTGTTTTAGGTGCCTCAACACCTAACCAGCGGTCGGATAAAAACCCTCCCAATAGTGTTCCATAAGCCATTAAATGCACGCCGTATTGGTCGCACACTGCTTGCATGGAGCCTAAAGCACGACGGTCAATCAGGGAATGAGAGATTTGGTTACAGACAATAGGAATTTCACTGGCACAAGCAATGCGTAAATGGTGGGCGTCAAAATTTGTCACACCAATATTTTTTACCAGCCCTTCTGCCTTGAGCTCTTTTAGATAAAATAGGGCATCGAGCCAACTTGGATCTGCGTAAAGCCATGCGTGAAATTGAATCATATCCAAACATTCTTGATCCATCCGTTTCAGGGCTGTTTCAACCGCCTTTCGAACCATAACCCTATCAATAGGCCCTGGTTTTGGAACCCATTTGGTGAACAATTGAATCGATTTTTTTTCAGCATGATTGTTTTTACAAATCCCTGCAATGATTTCACTAGAACCATAATGATCTGCCATGTCGAATGTGGTAAATCCCGCATCGACATAAGAATCCATAAAACTTGCTGTTTGGTCAAAGTTCAATTGTTGATTATTTCGCTCCATATCGGCAATTTGCCACAATCCAACAACAAGTCTTGGCACGGTGAGCGTCTCGGATATATCGATGCTTTTCTTCATAATTATTCGATCGGTAATTTTTTAAATTTATTTCTGTAACCTACTTCCTTTTTTTTCATTTGATTCCATTGATAAACAAAAACAAGACTTGCCATTCCCATTACGATAAGCCAAACATAAGTAGAATGAAAATACCAAGCGGTTACTTGATTCGTAAAATCTTTATACAGATGAATCCCCAAAAAACCACTGAGAAACAATACTCCTCCCCAACCTATGAAAAGTTGTATAGATCTGTTTTTCAAAACTTCGATATTATTATACAATTCCGAATTGTAATTTTTGATTGTAAGCAATGTAACACACATCAGCAAAAAGTTCACCAACATAGAGGTTACCATAATATCAATACCCAAGAAAAAGTCACCCGCAAAATTAGATCCCAATACCCCAATACTGGAGATGATTCCCGCAGCTATTAAGGCTACGATAGGGGTGTGTTTTTTAGGGTCTATGATGGTGAGTTTCTTAGGCATAATCCCATCTTTTGCCCAAGCAAACATCAATCTTGAAACCGAAAGGAGCATGGCAGGAAGATCGTTGATCAATGCAATCGTGGCTCCTAAAATAATGAGGGTATCAATTCCTTTAGGTAAAACATAACTCAATAAACCTGGAGCTGTTATGTCTTTTATTTGAGCTTGTTCTGCTACAAAACTCCAAGGAATGATACTGTACACAGAGGCTGTAAATAAAAAATAAAACAAACCCACCCCTAAAATCGAAATTAAAATTGCTAAAGGTAAATTCCTTCTCGGATTTAGTGCTTCACTACCCGTCTGAGCTATGGCATCAAATCCTATAAAACTCGAAAATAAGACTGCTGCTGCAGACAAAAAAGCAGGCCATTCGAAATCTGGTGGGGATGAAATTTGAAAGATCTTTCCTTCCTGCTGTTCTAATGCCATTAGAAAATCTGAGAAGTCATAAAAAAAACGTGAAAAAATGACTATGCTCCCCAAACAAAAGATGAGAACCACCATGGGAAGAAGTAAATTTGCATAGGACCTGATTCCCCTAATGTTGAGGTATACAAAACTCCAAATAAAACTCAAAGCCAAACCGACTCGAATCCAAGACACATCCAACAAGTAGGAAAGTTCATAAAGTTGGTAACTGTACGCAATATCTCTTAAAAAAGGAATTGAAATATAAGCAATCACTCCAATCACAATAGACAGTCCAAACCACTGAGAAAAACTTGCCACAAAGCCCAAATAGGGATTCAATCCCCTACTTGCGTAAAGGTAACTTCCCCCTGCTCTCGGCATTGCTGAAGAAAGAATGGCATAAGCAAGCCCTGCAAACAAGGCAGGGATGGCTGCAAAAGCAAAAGCCCAAAGTACATTGGGTCCAATGTTGGGAACACTACGATGGATCATAAAGGGAACAACATTGATGGATGCCCCTACCATGGAAGACACGCCTGTGGCAATGACAGTAAATAAACCCATCTGCCGAATAAGTTTCGGTTTTAACCCCATTTGAAATACATTCTAGTATGCCCGTGATTGATTTATCAATTTGATGAAGGACATTAAATGATTATAATTCCTAAAGATAGGAAAGGTAAAGGGATTTAATAAATACGTGCTTTTTCTCAAATTTATATTAGAAAGCCCTATTTGAAGTAGGGCTTTTTTTTTAAAGATTACTTCTTTTGAATGCCTGGTAAATTGGAGGAGGGTACCTTTTGAGTCCAAGGGTAGGTTTGCTTCTTTTCCATGGGATAAACCATATTTAAGGTTTCAGCATCATATACAAATCCATTTTTTACAACATATCTCACGGTGTTGGTATGGCGAATATTTTCTAAAGGGTTTTTTTTCAAAATGACCAAGTCTGCCAATTTTCCTTCCTCTATACTTCCTAAGTCTTTGGATAAACCTAAAGCTTCTGCGCCTTGAAGGGTAGCAACTTTCAACATATTGTGATTGGAAATTCCTCCTGAATGCATGCTCCACAACTCCCAGTGGTATCCCAGACCTTGCAGCTGCCCATGAGATCCTACTCCGGCAATTCCCCCCGCTTCTACTAAATCTTTTACAAAAATTAATCAGTCAGCGGCCTTCAAGTCTAAATGTGGTTACCCCCATTTTTAATCTCAAGCTTTGTGTTTAATCATCAAAACACGATCACTCACTTTTTATTTTCTTATTGAATAGAGCAACATTAGGACTAAGGGATGTGTTGGGTTGCATAAATTAAACCCTTGTTTTTAGAAAGTCAGAAACTTGCGAACAACTCAACTGCTCCATGATCTGCGTAAGTTGCTTTTTGAGCATTGCTATGGTATGGGTACCTCCTCTTTTACCCAAAGCAGAAACGCCGTACATAAAAGTACGTCCCATAAAAGTAAATTCTGCACCATTTGCCAATACTCGTGCCACATCTGCTCCTCCACGAATTCCGCTATCCATCATAATTTTAATTTTACCGCCGTATAGTGGAGCAATTGTTTTTAAGGAGTCAATGGTAGCCTGCCCTACATCTACCTGACGTCCTCCATGATTGGAGATAATGACCCCATCCAATCCCAATTGACAGGCTTTATCTACATCATGGACCGACTCTGCACCTTTAAGGATCAGTTTGCCTTTCCACAAATCGCGAAGTTTTTTGATTTTATCTTCATCCAAACGCCCGGAAAAAGTGGCATCCATAAATTTTGCTAATTGACTGAGGTCTAAATTATTGGGCATATAGGGCTTTAGTGTTTCAAAATTGGGTTGCCCGTTTAAGAGTGTTTTTAGTGCCCAGTCGGGGCGCTTTAAAACTTGAAATACATTATTTAAGGTCATTTTAGGAGGCATGGATAAACCATTTCTAATATCCCGCGGACGGTATCCAAATGAAGGAACATCAGCAAGAATGACCAAAACTTCACACCCTGCAGATTCAGCTCTTTTCAAAAGGTCTCGGGTTACATTTTCCTCTGCAGGATGGTATAATTGAAACCAAGCGCGCCCTTCTGTGATCTCACAAATCCTTTCTATTGGGGCTGTGGTCACCGTACTCAAAACAAAGGGAATGTTGTGGTCAAAAGCTGCTTTAGCAAGTATTTCAGGAGACTTCGGCCACATTAACCCCTGAAGACCCACAGGAGAAATCCCAAAAGGGGCATCATAGGTATGACCAAAAAGTGAAGTCTTTAAATTTGGTTCTCGATATGGAACCAAATAGTCGGGTTTAAGTTGAACAGCACGAATTTGTGCAGTGTTTCTTTTTAAATTAACATCATCATTACAGCCTCCATCCAAATATTCAAAAGCAAATTTGGGAATCTTTGCTTGGGCTCTCTTTCTAAGATCGGGTACAGAAGGATACCTACTGTCTATAAAATGAATGTCGTTTTTCATATCTATTCTAATGAATTTTGAAGGTACGATAGCCATATAGCGTTACCATACAAAAACAAAGTAAAGGTAATCCGAAAGATGCATTAATTGCTTTGAATGCTCCTACGGTCTCAAAATCAATTATCCACCCCTGCAAGGGAGGCATCAGAGCTCCCCCCACAATAGCCATGACCAGGCCCGCAGCACCCAAAGAGGTGTCTTCTTCTGTCAATCCTTCCAAAGCAACTCCATAAATTGTGGGAAACATCAAAGACATAAATGCGGAGGTAGCCACTAGAAAATAAAGACCCATAATATTATCAAAAAAGATTACCCCTAGGATGGAGAGTATCCCTCCCAGCCCAAAAAGCATAAGGAGCTTTCTTGAGTTGATAGATTTCATCAAAAAGGTACTTACAAATCGACTACTCAAGAAAATTCCCATCGCAGCGATATTGTAATTCTGTGCTGTTGCCTTTGATATTCCCAAGGAATCTGCATACTGAATAATAAAGGTCCAACACATGATTTGCGCCCCTACGTAAAACATTTGAGCGACTACACCCTCCCTGTAGATCGGGTTTTTTATCAATCGATTAAAGGTTTCACTGGCAGTAGATGTAGTAGTTGTTGCTCCCACATTTGGCATTTTTGTCATGCCAATAAGTAGAAACATTGCAATAACTACAAAACCTAAGATTACGTAAGGTGTACTGATTACTCCGAGATCATGAGTTTTGATGGCTGCTTTTTGTGCAAAATCCAATGAGTCGAAAAGCAGGTTTCCTTCAGTATCTCGTTGATCTGACTGCAGGTGGGAAAGGATAAAGTTGGAAGCGATAAACATCCCCAAAAGGGAGCCAAAAGGGTTAAACGCTTGTGCTAAATTAAGTCTTCGGGTGGCCGTTTTTGGATCTCCCATAGACATGATAAAAGGACTGGCGGTGGTTTCTAAAAATGCCAAACCAAATGTCAAAACATACAACGAAACAAGAAAAAAACTAAACGCTTCGTTTTGGGCCGCTGGATAGAAAAGAAGCGTGCCAAAGGCATATAAACCTAATCCTAGAAGAATTCCTTTCTTGTAACTGTATTTCCGAACAAAAAGTGCTGCAGGAATAGCCATAGTGGCATAACCTCCATAAAAGGCTAACTGAACCCAGGCAGCTTTTGCATTGGAAAGTTCCATCAAAGTCCCAAACGCAGCTACCATTGGATTGGTTATATCATTGGCAAAACCCCAAAGGGCAAAAAGTGAAGTAATCATTACAAAGGGTAAGAGTACCTCTTTGGAGACTAAGGGTGTCGTTGTTTTTTTCAAAAGACTGTCAATTAGTATTTAAATCAAAAATTTTATCCATCAAAACCCATTTGGTTCCAGAAGGGGTGCCCGGAAGAGCTTGTTGATACTCCCACATCAAAAGTTCCCACTGTTGTACTTTTGGGTTTTCGGCATCACTTTTAGCTTTTTTCTCCAAAGAAAATTGAGCATTTGCTTCTATCGTCATAAACAAACGAGTTCCTGTATGGTAAATTTCTGCATTTTCAATTCCAGCCTCTCTTATGCTATTTAAAATTTCAGGCCAAACCTTCTTGTGGTGTGCTATATACGCATTGATTTTTTCAGTATCGTCTTTAAGATCTAAAGCAAAACAGTATTTTTTTAATTGATCAACTTTCATAAACTCATTTAGTTAGTGCTCGGTCCAAATGTGTGTATCCTCCATCTACATAAATCAACTGCCCTGTAGTATGGCTCGACTTCTGTGAAAGTAAAAATGCAACCGTATTGGCAATTTCTTCTTTGGTCGTCATTCGGTTTTCCAGAGGAATTCGATCCGTGATGGCCTTTAGCTTTTCTTCAGGATTTTCAAAAGTTTTGATCCACTTTTCGTATAAAGGAGTGTAGCATTCCGCCACGATAACACTGTTCACACGAATTGCATAAGGAAGCAACTCGACCGCCCATTCTTTGGTAAGAGCATCTCTACCCCCGTTTGCAGCAGCATAACCTGAAGTACCTCCCTGACCTGTGGTTGCTATTTTGGAACCAATATTTACAATCGCTCCTTTGTTTTTCTTAAGCTCTGGGAGCACCAATTGTGCCATGGTATAATAATGCACCACGTTCTTTGTTATTGATTGAATAAAATCGGCATTGGTGCCATTTTCCAATCCCACCCCGTCGTTCACTCCTGCATTATTGACCAATCCGTGAATCGTTCCAAAATCTTCAATAATTTTTTTTACGGCTTGTTCACATTGAAAAGGATCTGTAAGTTCTGCAAAGGCGTGCCCCACTTGAACCCCTTTTTTTGAATAAGCCGAAATCACTTGATTTATCTGCTTTCGATCACGACCTACAATAACAGGAAGAGCACCTTCTTGGGACAACACTTCTACAATTCCAGCGCCTATACCCTTGGAACCTCCTGTTACAACAATTACTTTTTTAATTAAATCTAAATTCATTAAGCTGTTTTTAAATTGTAAAAAGAGATTGCATTTTTTGCCAGAATCTTATCCTTCTCACTTTGACTGTAGGAGTTTATATAATGCAACACAATACCAAGAACTTTTTGGTATTCAGCTGCCAGTAAACACACAGGCCAATCCGAACCAAACATCACTCGGTCTGGTCCGAAATGCTCAAAAACCACATCCATAAAAGGGGTGAAGTCTTCCGCATTAAATTGATATTCTTTTGTTTCAGTAACCATTCCTGATAATTTACAAAAAACATTTTGGTTTTCAGACAATCGCGCGATTTGAGTCAACCAATGTTTGGATAGGGGTTCTGAAAAGAAGGGTTTTGCAAGATGGTCTAAAACAAATTTTTGCTCTGGAAATTGGTTTGCCAAAGTTACTGCCGCAGGGAGTTGATGAGGATACACCAAAAGATCAAAGGTCAAATTGTATTTCAAAAGCTTACCGATTCCACGCTGCACCTCCTCGCGAAGTAAGTAGTCTTCTTTCTCAGCTTGTACGATATGTCGCACTCCTTTGAAGAGTGGGTTTTTAGAAAAATGGGCTAAGCGCTCTTCTAGATTTGAAGCGCAAAGATCTACCCATCCAACCACTCCTTTAATAAAGGGGTTGACTGCTGCACACAAAAGTAGAAATTCAGTTTCATTTTCTGACTGGTCGGCTTGAATGGCAATACAGCCACTGACTTCATTTTCTTTTAAAATAGGTGCTAAATCTTCGGGGAGAAAATTGCGCTTTAATACTCCCATAGTTTCATCAATCCAGGCATCCCTTACAGGGTTATACTTCCAAAAATGCTGATGACTATCAATGATCATTGGTATGCTTTACAAATCTGTTTCGAGATTCCAAGACCCTCGATTCCAAGTTCTACTTCATCTCCTTCTTTTAAATATCGAGGTGGAGTCAATCCTAGGCCTACTCCAAAGGGGGTTCCTGTGGAAATTACATCTCCAGGAAGTAAAGTCATAAATTGACTGATATGGCTAACTACCTCTTGAACGTTAAAGATAAAGTCTGAAGTGTTGCTGTTTTGCATCATTTTTCCATTCAATTTTAACCATAAGTCAAGGGCATTAGGATCTTTAATTTCATCTGTTGTAGCTATAAATGGGCCCAACGGTGCAAACGTATCGCAACTCTTTCCTTTCACCCACTGGCCTGAGCGCTCCAATTGGAAAGCGCGTTCACTCACATCGTTGTGAAGGACATATCCGGCCACGTGATTTAGCGCCTCTTTTTCAGAAACATAGGAAGCTTTTTTACCAATGACCAAAGCGAGTTCTACCTCCCAATCCGTTTTTGTACTTTCTTTCGGAATAATGATGGGGTCATAGGGACCCACTATGGCAGAACTGGCTTTAAAAAAAAGTACGGGTTCCTCTGGAGCTGCCATACCGCTTTCTTCAGCATGTTTGGCATAGTTGAGGCCTACACATACTATTTTTGAAGGTCTTGCTAAAGGTGCACCTAGACGAACATTGTTTCCCACAACAGGACAGGAATCTTGGTGGGTTTCCAACCATTGAGACAGCTTTTCTATACCCTCGGTACCAAAGAAATTTTCGTCATATTCGGAAACAAAAGCGGATACGTCCAACCTTGTTCCATCTTTGAGTTGAATACCTGGTTTTTCATTTTCAGGAGTGCCAAATCGGATGAGTTTCATAGTTTTATTTTGAATTGAGTTTTATAAAACCTCCATCAATTGCAAAATCAGATCCTGTAATAAAGCGCGCTTCATCAGAGCTCAAATACAAGGCCAAATCTGCAATTTCTTGAGGAGTCCCCATACGCCCTATGGGTTGGGTTTTGGATAGTTTTTCAAACATTTGTTGTTCTTCCCCTGGATAATTTTTCTTGATAAAACCGTCTACAAAAGGGGTGTGTACTCGTGCAGGAGAAATCGAATTACTTCGGATGTTATTTTGAATATAATCTTTAGCAATGGAATACGTCATGGACAACACCGCCCCTTTGGTCATAGAATACGCAAAACGATCGCTGATTCCAACACTAGAGGCAATTGAGGCAAGGTTGATGATGACTCCTTCATTATTTTCTTTCATGAAGGGAATGACTGCTTTGGAACAGTTAAAAACTCCTTTGATATTTATTTGATAGAGACGGTCCAGATCGGCTTCTTCACAGGCTTCGATATTCCCTACATGAGCAATTCCTGCATTGTTGATCAAAATCCCAATGCTTGCTGTTTTGGAAATAGTCTCCACAACTCCGACAACTTGCTGATAATCAGAAACATCACAAAAGTGTGCTTGAGCAAAAAATCCCTGTTGTTTAATCTCTTCTACTGTTTGGATTGCAGGATCTCGATTTATATCCAAAATATGAACCTGAGCGCCTTGAGCTGCAAAGGTGGTAGCCACCGCTTTACCGATACCGCTTCCCCCTCCTGTGATAAGTGCCGTTTTATGTTGAAGTGAAAATTTAGTTTTCATGGTGTTTTATTTATAATGACATGCCTCTTTTCCATGGGATGAAATCATTCTGTCCCAGTCTTCTGGCGTGGACTTCTTTTTGTCCACTTGCCACGTCAATAATATAATTTAAAAGTTCTTCTCCACAAGCTTCGATGGTGGCCTTACCTTCTATTACTGTTCCTGAATTAAAATCAATAATATCCTTCATTTTATTATAAAGGTGGGTATTTGAAGCCACTTTTACAACTGGAACTGCGGGGTTTCCTGTAGGTGTCCCTAATCCAGTAGTAAACAAAATTAAGTTGGCCCCAGACCCTGCCAAAGCTGTAGTGGACTCTACATCGTTACCTGGAGTACATAACAGATTGAGTCCTGGATGAACCACTTGTTCGGTATAATCTAAAACATCTACTATGGGGGAGGTCCCTCCTTTTTTTGCGGCTCCAGCAGATTTGATGGCATCTGTAATCAAACCATCTTTGATGTTGCCTGGAGAGGGATTAGAATCAAAACCTGCACCTAGAGCCGAGGCCTTGGTGTTGTATTCACGCATTAACTTTTCAAATTTTTGAGCTTTTTCCAAGGTGTTGCAACGGTTTACTAATTCCTGTTCTACTCCATTGAGCTCTGGAAACTCAGACAAGACTGCAGCACCTCCCTGTCCTACAATAATATCCGAAACAAAACCCAATACGGGGTTTGCAGAAATCCCAGAAAAACCATCTGACCCACCACACTCTAGACCTATAGTCAATTTACTCAAAGGAGCAGGTGCTCGATGCACTTGGTTTGCCTTGATTAGTCCTACAAAAGTTTTCTTTATGCAAGCTGCTAGGTACTCAGGCTCCGAGGTGCTTTGTTGTTGTTCCATAAAAAAAACAGGCTTTTGGAGCTCAGGAGCAATTCGCTTTAGTGCTCGTTCCAAAATGCTGATTTGGGCGTGTTGACATCCCAAGCTCAAAACGGTGGCTCCTGCCACATTGGGATTATTGATATATCCTGCCAGTAAGCTGCATAGCGCTACAGCATCTGATGTAGCGCCGCCACAACCTCCATCATGTGTTAAAAAGTAAATCCCATCCACATTGGGAAACAAAGGGTTTTTTATGCTTTGCTTTTTGGCGGTCAGTAGTTCTTGGCCAAGTAATTCTTCTTGAGTTGCTCCTGCTTTATATTTGGCAATTAATGAATCTAAGTCAAATACCTTTTGGGCTGTATTCCCATAACCCAAATCTTCTAGTAAGCTATTTTTTAATTCTTCTATGTTTCTATTTTGGCAAAAAACTAATGGAATTACTAACCAATTGTTTTCTGTCCCTACCTTCCCATCAGGTCGATGATATCCCAAAAAATTTTTTTTAGTGTACTTTTCAATCAATGGTGCGGACCACTCTTGTTTTTCTACTTTTACAGGCACTTGGTAGGCTTCTGTGTCATGAGTGAGGTTGTGGGTATGAATCGCTTCTCCTTTCGCAATGTTTTTGGTGGCACGCCCTACCACAACTCCGTAGAGTAAGACTTCTTCTCCTGAGTTAAAATCTTTAAGTGCAAATTTATGCTTTGCTAAGACAGCTGTTTTTAACTGAAAAATGTCCTTTCCGTGTGTAATCTTTTCTCCCTCTTGCAAATCTACGAGTGCAACCATAAGGTTGTCTAAGGGATGAATTTTTAATGTTTGGGTTTTTGTTTCCATTAGTATACCATTAAAAGTAAGATTATTCTTAAAAAGAATCTATGATGAAGTATATTTTAATTAATCAATTTCAATTGAATGTTTTCCAAAAGAGAACCAAAAATCTAAGGCTTAACTATGGCATTCCTTGTTCTGTATTGAGGCGCATGGTAATCGTCTCAAAATGAAAACCTGCTTTTTTATACGCTTTTATTGCACTTTCATTGGGTGCATATACGTCCAGTTGAAACTCTGAGAGCCCCCGTTCCCTCCCCCATTCAAAAAGGTAATTCAATATTTTATTGTTGAGACCACTACCACGGTATTCGGGAACTACGTACATGAATCCTAAAAAAACAAATCGGGCGGGATTTTTATACGCCTTATTTTTTCGAATCAAGGCATAGCCTGATGCAATCAGCTTATTTTTATCTTCTGCTACAACCAAAGAAATATCAGGGTTTTGTATGTAAGACTCTAAATCATAATAGTGGAAATCTGTTTTTTTTAAATTGGGAGTGAATGCCTTTTCATAAGCAATTAAAGCTTTTTCAAATTCCAATAAAGTAGTTAGATCTTCAGGTGTAGCTTCTCTTAGTCGTATCAAGTTAAAAAGTTTAGTACTCAAAGATAAAATTACTGAGGGAAGGTTAAACAGCTAACTCTGTTTTTATATATTTACACCAACTTAAAAACAATTTCGATGACTCCAGGTGGTGTAGCAGTAGTAGTAATAATTACAATGGTTGGGGTGCTTATTGCACTTTTTGGTGACATGCTCAAAACCAAATAAAGAAGTTTTAATCCTTTTCACCCTTCAAAATTGGAGAGTAAAACCCCTCTATTGCTTTTTACTTTTTCCAGGTTCCCCCATAGCGATAAAAGGGATTTTCGTGTTTGACGGAAAGCAGGCAGTTTTTGCATAAAAACACCCAATCACGTTGTGCTTGATATTGGGCACGATACATCACATCAAACTCTTTTTTGCAATTCGCACAATTTTTTTTTCGCATAAATACCGTCCTCTAGGTAGCTAAAATTAAATGTAAATTTGTTGCAAACCCAAAAGATGGAATACTTTTTAGAATGGGGATATTTTGGATTGTTTGTCTCTAGTTTTTTAGCCGCTACAGTACTTCCTTTAAGTTCTGAACTGGTATTGAGTGTGGTACTGGCTAAGCAGTATTCGCTTGTGTTAAGTATATTTCTGGCTACTTTGGGAAATTGGCTGGGAGGTCTTAGTAGTTATGGATTGGGTCGTTTAGCAAAGTGGTCTTTGTTAGAGCGCTTTTTTGGAATCAAAGAAACCCAAGTCAAGAAAATGAAAGTACAAATCAGTCGTTGGGGAAGTACACTCGCATTACTTTGTTGGCTCCCCATTGTTGGTGATTTATTTGCAGTAGGTTTGGGTTTTTTTCGGGTTGACTTGCTCAAAGTCAGTTTATGGATGTTGGTAGGCAAGTTGTTTCGTTACATCCTTTGGGGAACTTTGACGCTCTGGGGATTAAATTTTTTTTAGTTTGACAAAAAAAAGACAATGATAAAACGCAATCCTATAGAAGTTTTTAGTGAATGGGCAGATTTAGACAAAGATTTGGGTATGGAAAAAAACCACAATAAATCGGTTGAAAAAATGCTCGATTATGCTTTAAAAGATCCGATTAAAGCCTTTTCATTTATCGATGCAGGTTGCGGAAACGGTTGGGTGGTTCGCAAGGTGGCGCAACTAAAATCATGCCTCCATGCTGAAGGAGTGGATGGTTCAGAAAACATGATCCAAAAAGCCAAAAAAATTGACCCTTCTCTATCCTATTCCTGTGCAGATCTAATGGTGTGGAATCCTAAAACTAAAGTAGATATTGTCCATTCTATGGAGGTTCTTTATTATTTAGACGACCCCAAAGCAGTCATACAAAGAATTTTCAACGATTGGCTTAAACCCAAAGGGAGACTGATTATTGGGATTGATTTCTACTTGGAAAACAAAGTTTCCCACAACTGGTCCGAAAGCTGTGGAATAAACAATATGAAACTTTTTAGCCAACAAGAGTGGTTCCGTTTTTTTACAGCGGCTGGTTTTCAAAACATGGCGTCTTGGCACCAAGGTGCACAAAAAAATTGGGCTGGAACTTTAATAATTACTGGGGTAAAATAATCATTCTTTAATGTACCGTCCAGGTGCCAACTTTTTACTAAAAAGAGGAAATAGAGAATGAGGTAAAACTTTCAATAAAAAAACAATCAATTTAAAAGTCTTTGTAGGTATACTAACTCTTTTTCCTTTCAACGTTGCATTTACTGCTACTTGGGCTATGCGATGCGCCTCTTTTTTCATAAAAGAAGGAACACGATCCATTTCCTGCTGAACTCCACTAGCTGTATGAAAATTCGTAACAGTATAACCCGGACAGACTGCTGTAGATGTAATTCCCATAGCGTTATAACTCAAATTTAATCCTTCACTAAAACGGTTGATGAAGGTTTTTATAGGGCCGTACAAGGTTTGAATGGATGAAGGAGGTGCAAATGCAGCAACAGAAGAAATCATCATAATTTTACCTTGTTTTTTGGTAATCATATTGGGTAAAAAGATTTTGGTCAAAGCCACCACTGCAATACCTAAAACTCGTAAAAAATTTTCCTCAGCTTCCATGGGGGTTTTATGAAATGCGGTGGGCAGAGCGTAGCCCGCATTATTAACCAACAGCGAGATAAAGTAACCCTTTTCTTGACAAAATTCAAAAATAGCCTCTGGAGCCTTGGGGTCCTCCAAATCACTTACAAAATAAGTGGCAGTAGCATTGTGTTTAGCAATTAAATCTTGACATACCTCTTTTAATTTTTTTTCACTTCTAGCAACAAGCACCAAGGAAAAACCCTTGCTGGCTAGGACTTTTGAAATCTCTAAACCAATTCCGGAGGAAGCTCCTGTTATTAAAGCAAATTCTTTTTTCATCTGTTAATATTTATTGTTTTTTCAATGGTTAGACTGAACATGCAAATTATCTTATCGGTGTGTGATTTGAACATGATCTTGCATATTTCATTTGTTCATTTTTGTCTAGAGCTCTCAAGGTAACGAATCTTTTCAATTGGAATTTCCTATCTAAAAAAATTACTCTTTATATATTTGTGCATTTCATACTCTTAACCGATGAAGTATTTATTCGCTTTCTCATTCTTTTTAAGCTTGAGTTTTCAATCTAAACTAACCGCCCAAAACCTTTTTAAATCTTTTGTTTTTCAGATGCCCCTAGACGAAGCAAAACAAGTTTTGGATGATGAATCAAAAGAATTGAAAAATCTGTCTTTTGGAAATGGCACCTTCTATGCCATTAGAAAAAAATCACTGGTGGGGAAGGACGGAAAGTTAGTCAGTTTAAACATAGGGAGTAAAAAAAATTTAAACCTCAATCAAGCAGAAACCTATTTGAAAAAATGCCGTACTTATTTTGAATCCAAAAAATATACAGTGGTCTATGCACAGGAAAACTGGAATAAGCCAGTTTTAGTTAAAAAAAATCTTCCTGGTATTCGGTTTGTCGATCCCGACAAAACTGTTTTGATAGAAGTTGACCCAAGAGGACAAGGGAGTGTGTACAACGTGTTCATTACCTTTTACAATTATGAGTGGTTTCTCAAGAAAGCTCGAGGACAGGAATAGCTAGAGGTCAATATTGATTCCTAGGCCTAAAAGCTCACGAACCTGTAGGTCTTTAAGAAGATCGTCGTCATACAAAAGGTGAAGCACAAAATTGCCGGAAACTTTATTGTTTACTTTAAAACGGAAGTTCGCATTCCAGTCAAAATCCACATTTTGAGTTTTTTCAAGATAGTTCACATAGATGCTAAAATTGTTTTCCCAAATAATATTTTTCATAACCTCTTTCTTAAAATAACCCGAGATTAAAGCTCCAAAAAAGAGTTTACTGCTTTTATTGGGATCTACACCAAAATATTTTTCCCCTTCTACAAGATTACTCGTGTATTTTTTTGAGACCATGATTGCACGACCAGTCACAGGAGAAAGGTTGACTCTAAAATCATTGCTCTTTTTGTAATACCATCCCAAACCTGCTTGAAGAATGAGAGGAGATAAAAACTGCGAAATTTTTTCTCTTTTTTCCAGCCCATCTTCTTTATAATATCGATAGCCTGGTAACAACTGTGTTTTTATATTGAGAAGCCCCGAGTAATTCCAGTTTTGATTGATCTGTTTTCCTACTAGCGACCCAATTTCAAAACGGTCGTCCGCTTTTTTTAAAAATTTATTCCCAGAGATGTATGTTGTTCCAACTGATAACAGCAAATTCGTGTCCCAAACCAAACCACTTCGGTCGGAATAGTTAAAATTATAATCCAGTCCATACAAAAAAGTCAGAGCACTCTCCCCTCCCGAAATCCAATTGGAAAAATAGGCTTGATTAAAATTAAACCGGGTATTCCCGTAAAACTTCATTCGCTTTCCTCCCATTTCAGATTGAATGACTGCATCAAAGGGCAATTCTTCATCCAGAGAATCTTCTTCTTGTGCAAAGAGGGAGAAAAAAAAAGTGGAGAAAATCAAGCTAAAAGTGAGTAGGTTTTTTATCAACATGAAAGGTTAGTTATTTAAAATTTGCCGTTTTTTAAAAATATAGATTTATTTTATTGAATTAAAAACGAGATCTTTATTATTATATTGCTTATTAAATTTGATAAAAATTGAGAACACTATTTTTAATACTTTTCGGACTGATAGGATCTTCTTGCCTCTCAATATATTCCCAAAGCTTAGATGCCAAAACAACAGACTTAACTTCTAAAGTGGCCGAGTTGATGGATTACGGAATTCAAAACAAAGCCTTTCCCGGAGCTCAAGTCTTGATTTTCAAAAAAGATACGCTTCGACTTCATGAAGCCTACGGCTATCATACGTACGACTCCTTAACTCCTGTGTCTAAAAATCACCTCTACGACTTAGCATCGGTTACCAAAGTATTGGGAAGTACACTTGCCTTGATGAAACTCTATGAGCTTTATAATCTCGATATTGAAGCACCTGTTTCTCAATGGATCCCTATGCTTAAAAGAAGTGATAAAAAAACCCATAACCTCAAACAGATTTTAAGTCATAGTGCAGGATGGCAACCCTATATTGCCCATCAAAATTTGGTGTACAACAAAAGAGGAGACTTTAAACGGAATACACTTTCCCACAATAAAAGCGAACGTTTTCCATACCCTGTGAGTGACTCATTGTTTGTTCATAAACGCTATCAAAAAAAGATCTTTCGGCGTATCAAAAAAACAAAGCTAACCCCTTTGGGAGAGATGGTTTATTCAGGAATGTTTTATTTTTTTATGCCTCAATTAGTTCAACAACTCAGTAACCTTAGTTTTCCTGAGTTTTTGAATACTCATTTTTTTGAACCTATGGAATTACAAGGCATGACCTTTTTGCCTACTGAAAAATTTCCGAAAACTGATATTGTTCCCACAGAACGCGATAGTCTGTTCAGAAAGCAACTCGTCCACGGATGGGTGCATGACGAGGCTGCTTCGCTTATGGGCGGGGTTTCAGGCAATGCTGGGCTTTTCGCTAATGCTTCCTCCATAGCTCCCTTATTACAAATGTTACTTCAAAAAGGTAGTTACAAAGGAAATCAGTATTTAAAACCTGAAACCATTGCTCTTTTTAGTGAACGGACGTATCCTGAAAGTGATAACCGCAGAGGATTAGGGTTTGACAAACCCACTTTAGAACCGGGAGAAGACCGCTATCCCTCGCCACGGGTAAGTCCTGAAACTTTTGGTCATACTGGCTATACTGGTACCATGATATGGATCGATCCTACTAATGATTGTTTTGTGATTCTTTTAACCAATCGCGTTTATCCATCACGCACCCAAAGAGGTTTGTATCAACTAAATATCCGACCACTACTCTTAGACTATGCCGTTCAAGATTAAGGTAATTTTTCTCGCAAATTTATTTGTGGGAGGTCTCTTTGGACAAACGCTCCCAGAAGGCTTTGTTTTTCTAAAAGAGCATATTCCAGACTTGGAAGTAACCCTTCGCTATGCCACATCTGATAATTTTATGGGACGTGTAGTAAACGGATATCTTCCTAATCAAAAAGTTGTTGGGACAGTTCTCTTGGCACAGGCACTAAAAAAAGCACAGTTAAAATTAAAAAAAGAAGGTCTCGGTATTAAAATCTTTGATGCCTATAGGCCCCAACGTGCTGTGGACCATTTTGTGCAGTGGTCCCAGTATCCTAAGGACACCTTGACCAAATCCAAATATTATCCTCAACTTCCCAAAGATCGTTTATTTGAATTAGGCTATATCTCTAAAAAAAGCGGTCATAGCCGTGGGAGTACTGTGGATCTCACTTTAGTTTACTTAACTGGAAAGAACCAAGGTAAGGTTCTTGATATGGGAGGGGATTGGGATTATTTTGGGCAGCGCTCCCATTATGATTTTAAGCCTCTGAACCGCCTTCAAAAAGAAAATCGAAAACGACTTCGAGAAGTTATGCGCGCTGTCGGATTCAAACCCTATGAAAAAGAATGGTGGCATTTTACCTTGAGCCAAGAACCCTTTCCTAATGACTATTTTGATTTTGTCCCTTGAAATAAATGTTATATCCCAAAAACTGTAGAAAAGTATTTACGGCCTTAGGCTTTCAGGGAAAACAGATAAATCGATCTCCCAAAGTACGGGGAGTAAGAAATAAACTAATAAAGTAATCAGGAGAATAGAAAATAAATTCATTGCGATTCCTCGAGAAACCATATCGGGGATTTTTAAATACCCGGAGCCAAAAACCACTGCGTTTGGAGGTGTTGCCACTGGGAGCATAAAAGCGCAAGAGGCTGCTACAGCAGCGCCTACCATCAGGCCAAAAGGGTGGACCCCAATTTCCAAAGCCAGGGGAGCCAGAACTGGCAGCAACATTGCTGTGGTGGCTAAGTTTGAGGTGATTTCTGTTAAAAAATTTACTGCCGTAACCAAGAGGAGTATCAATACAAACAAAGGCAATCCTCCAAAAGCCGTCATCAATTCACCCAACCAAATCGCCAATCCACTGGTTTCAAATGCTTTTGCCAAGGCCATTCCTCCACCAAAAAGGAGAATGATTCCCCAAGGCAAATGAGTAGTATCGTTCCAATTTAATAACGCTTTATTCTTGTTTTTTGAGGGCAAAACAAACAAAAGCAAGCCAAAACTAACCGCTATGATTGTGTCGTCTAATGCAGGAAGAAAATCCTGTAAGAGGTACGACCTACTGATCCAACAAAATCCTGCCAAGGCAAAAATAATGGCTACACGACGCTCTTCGTGAGAAATGGGACCTAACTCTTTTTTTAATCTTGCAATCTCAGCCTTACCTCCAGGAAATTCGGTTTGTTTGAACGTATAGGCTGCACGGGTCAAGTAAAACCAACAAAAAATCAATAAGGTAATTGAAATAGGGAAGCCAAAAAGAAACCACTCCAAAAATGTAATTTCATAACCATAGGTTTCTGAAATTACACCAGCCAAAACCAAATTGGGTGGGGTTCCTATGAGTGTTGCCACTCCACCAATAGAAGCGCTATAGGCAATTCCCAACATAAGTGCTTTTCCGAAAATTTTGTTTTCATCTTCAATGGTGGCCGGGTTATCTTTCAGCTCTTTAATAATGGCAATTCCAATAGGAAGCATCATTACAGAAGTGGCTGTATTTGAAATCCACATGGACAAAAAAGCGGTAGCCACCATAAAACCCAAAATAACGTTTCGCACATCAGATCCGATGAATGAAATGATATTGATGGCAATGCGTTTGTGCAAATTCCATTTTTCAATCCCAATGGCAATCAAAAAACCTCCCAAATACAAAAAGACAAACCGATGTCCAAAGGCAGCTGTAGTTGTGGAAAGATCCATTCCTCCTGAAAGTGGAAAAAGTACAATGGGTAAAAGAGCCGTTGCTGCGATTGGGACAGCCTCGGTAATCCACCATATTGCCACCCAAAAAGTTGTCGCTAAGACCGCTTGACCTTCTTGAGGCAGTCCTTCAAAAGGGCCCATAAAAAGTAATAAGAAAAAACTCAGAGGTCCAAGGAGAAAACCAATTCTTTTTTGCATAATTTTAGTTTGATGCAGAAGTGTGGTCCGATATGACCAGCCACTTTCCATCCTGTTTTAACCAGGTTAATGTAAAATATCCGTTACTGTCCTCAATTTCTCGAGTTAAATAAAATGACCCTTGGAGTTGTACCACATTAGAACTCAACTGCGTCATACTCAATACATCAAAGTTCAATTCCCCCATAAGGACTCGATTGTGATAACTTTTCTTGTAGCGATTGCGAGTTGCTTCCCAACCATAAATGGGTCCTGAAGCTCCCGAAAAAACCAAAAAATCTGTTTTTATATATCCCTCCATAAATGCGTCAATATCTCCTCGGTTCCAATCTTCTTGCTGCTTGAACAATGTCTTTGTTATTGCTATCGAGTCGGATTTAGAGACCCTTTTTTGAGCAAAAATACAGGTGGAAAAAAATAAAATCAAGAGCCCAAAACAGTATCTCATCTACTCTGATTTTAAAGTTGGATATTGAATATTGAGTTGCTCTAAATAAGTGTCGTATTTGGTTTCATCAAAATAAAACTGTTCCAATTGAGGGCGGTATTGCTTCATAATTTCTTTGTTCAGATAAATTGGTGGGGGATCTTTTTCTGAAATCATGGGACGGTATTGAGTTTCTTTGCTTTGGACGTTTTCAAAATAAGCTTTTGCTTCTGAAAGAAGTAGGGGCTGGGTCAAAAAGTCAATGACCGTAGCTGCAACAACTTTAGCTCCAGCGGTAGCGCCTTTATGTGCAATAGGGGTTGCCATTGCAATAGCATTGGACCAATGATGGCCTTGCAACCCTGGAATATTTGACGGAAAGCGCAATGTCACCGTAGGAATAGTCCAAGAGATGTCTCCAATGTCATCAGAACCTCCACTTATGGGGTTTTTTTGTGGCTTACCTAGTTCAGATAACTCGGTAGCCAGTCCTTTTAGATTTTTTGAGTTAACCTCTTTTTGAACGGCCTGAGCAAGTTGCTGATCTGCCTCAGACCATTCAGGAAGACCTACGTTTTGGATGTTCTCGTACATGGTTTCTGCAATGACTTTGTTAAAATGTCGTGGCCAAGCACTGCCTAACACTCGGGAACTTACTTTCGTTTTGGTCATTAAAGCTGCGCCTTCTGCGATGTGGTTTGCGTCGTCATACATTTCCATAATTCCTTCATAGGTAATGTCTCTAAAGTAATACCAAATAGAAGCTTTGGAGGGCACCACGTTGGGTTGGTCTCCAGCGTCTGTAAAAATGGAGTGAGACCGCTTTAATGGATGTAGATGTTCTCTTTTATAATTCCAACCCACATTCATCAATTCCGCTGCGTCTAGTGCGCTTCGACCTCGCCAAGGTGAACCTGCAGAATGCGCAGATTCTCCTTCGAAGGTGTATTCTACTGAAATTAAACCTGTTCCTCTAGCTTGACCATAAGATACAGAAAGGTTACTGCTCACATGAGTAAAAATGCACATGTCAATTTTATCAAAATAGCCGTCACGTACATACCACGCTTTTGAGGCCACAAGCTCCTCGGCTATGCCTGGCCAAATGACAAGGGTACCGCCTAAATTATTTTTTTTCATTTGTTCTTGCAAAGACAATGCGGCTGTGATAATCACTGGAATCCCAGAATTATGCCCTTCTCCATGACCAGGGGCTCCTTCAACCATAGGTTTGTGATAGGCCACCCCAGGATATTGTGATGCTTTAGGAATACAATCTACATCACTTCCCAAAGCAATCACAGGACCTTCACCAAAGGACCAAGTCGCCATCCAAGAAGTAGGAATTCCAGAAAGTCCCGTTTTTAACTCAAAACCTGCTTCTTCCAATATTTTGGTCAAATAGGCAGAGGATTCATATTCTTGAAAACCCAATTCTGCAAAACTAAATACCTTATCAACCATCACCTGGGTATTCTTATGTTGTGCTTGAACTTGATTTAGAGTTTCTATTTTTATCTTCTCAATCTTTCGTTTTGAAAGTTTTTGTTGGGCATGAGTTACCGAAAACTGAAAAGTAAATATCAAAAAAAAGACTTTGGAAAATTGATGTAAAGTATATTTCATTTTGGATAAATTAATCTCTAAAGTACAAATAAATTGATTTGCCAAACTTTTTTAAAACCCTTTCGCCTTAGGTTTGGGTTTGTTTTATTTTGACAATTTGCTAATCAAGTCTATTTTCCCTTGATACGTCCAGTAGCTTAGCGGCTTTTATTTTTTTACAGATTAGTAAAAATATCGCTTAAAAGCCTCCATTGCCTCGTAATCAGAAAGCCCCATAGCTTTGTATTTTTTTGCGGTATCAGCGTTGCGTTCTTCTGCACGTACCCAAAATTCACGATGATCATTTCCTTGGAACATTACCCCGTCTTTTTGAGACTGGTGGTAAAATATTGCTTTTCGTTTTCGCAATACCTGATCGGGGCTCATTGGAACAGCCATTTCAATTTCGTGAATTTCCCATTCGTGCCAAGCCCCTCTGTAAAGCCATACCCAGCAATCTTTCATGAATATTTTTGGCTTGAGTTGTTCTAACGCTTTAAAAATCACATCCAAACACACCCGATGAGTCCCGTGTGGGTCTGCCAAATCTCCTGCTGCATAGATTTGATGAGGTTTGATTGATTCAATCAATTGGATGGTTAAGTCAACATCTTTTTCAGAAATTGGATTTTTTGCAATCAACCCTGTTTCGTAGAAAGGGAGATTCATAAAATGCACTTGCTTGTCCGGAATTCCAAAATAGCGAGTTGCTGCTAAGGATTCTCTTTTTCTAATATTCCCTTTTAAATTACAAATTTCTCTAGGTGCAGGTTGATGAGGATTCAAACGTTTAAATACCTTTTTGAGATTCAACAAAACCTCACTTTTTTCTGAGTCCAAAACATCTGACGCAACCTCGAGATAACGAAGCGCATCGTGATCAGAAACAGCAATATTCCCCGAAGTTTGATAGGCTATATGCACCTCATGTCCCTGAGAAACAAGGCGGTCAAAGGTACCTCCCATGGAGATGACATCATCATCTGGGTGGGGACTAAAAATAATTACGCGTTTCCGCTCGGGCATTGCTCGTTCAGGACGATAAGCATCATCTGCATTGGGTTTTCCTCCAGGCCATCCCGTGATGCTATTCTGAAGACGATTAAAGACTTCTATATTCAAATCATATGCAGAGCCGTAATCTGCCAAAAGATCGGACATCCCGTTTTGATTATAATCTTCATCCGTCAATTTCAATATAGATTTGCCTGTTTTTTCACATAACCAGGTAATCGCTTTTGCTCTGAGATCTTGCGACCATTTACAACTACTAACTAGCCAGGGTGCTTTTATTCGAGTTAATTCTGAAGATGATTCTTTATCTAGAATTAAGGTTGTGTTTTTATGGAGCTGAAGATAGGTTGTTGGGATAATTTCTGATATCTGGCCTTCGATAGCCTTTTGAATAATTTCAGCTTTATAGGTGCCCCATGCCATCAAAATAATTTTTTTGGCTTTTAAGATGGTCTGAATACCCATGGTTACTGCTTTTCTTGGAACATTTTCAATTCCTTGGAAAGTAGCACTGGCATCAAATCGAGTCAAATGATCCAGAGTAATTGCCCGAGTTTGTGAATTTAAATGTGATCCTGGCTCATTAAAACCAATATGCCCAGTTCTTCCGATTCCTAATATCTGAAGATCGATTCCTCCCAACTTTTTGATTTTATTTTCGTAAGCAATACAAGATGATCGAAGTTCATCTGGATCCACTTCCCCATCAGGAATATTAATGTTTTCTGGCTTTATATCTACAAATTTGAAAAGGTTTTCACGCATAAAATAATTATAGCTCTGAAGATCTTCTTTTCCAATCGGATAGTATTCGTCCAAGTTGAAAGTAATTACATTTTCGAAACTCAACCCTTCTTCTCTGTGAAGACGTACAAGTTCTCTATACACACTTAAAGGGCTAGAGCCTGTTGCCAGACCCAAGACACAAGGTTGCTTCTTCTTCTGTTTTTCTATAATTAAATTTGCGATGCAGTGTGCAATTGCTATGGAGCCCTCCGAAGGATTTTCAACGATCACGTTGTGTAGCTTTTCATAACGGGTTTCCTCGAAGCTCCCTGGAGCTTTATAATCAAGGAGCTTTACTTTTTCTTGATCGATCATCATTAAAATTATTGCGAATTCAAATTTAAGATTTCTTTTGTTTTATGGTTTTTTTATTGGCTGTTTTTTTGATTCATATAAATAAACTAACTTTAGTGAAATTGTCAGATAGATGAGACAGACCCTGATAGGCTTATTGATTTTTTCTTTTTCTATAACTATTCTTTTACCCAGTCTCAGTCTATACTTTTCAATTTCGTCTCTTGATAATATCTCTTTTTTAAATTCTGAAATAGATGGAGATTTGGAAGAACGAGAGGGAGAGGAAAAAATATTAACATTATCCGATATGTCTTTTCCTACAGAGTATCAAAACACTTCTAGTGAGATTTATTTTGACCCCAACAGCTACAATTCAATTAATACACAAAATACTAGCCCTCCTCCTGAAGCATAACTTTTTCTCAGGATTTACTCAAAACTTTATTTTACCATCAGGTAATCAAACTTTATTCAATTTAAAAAATATGTTTACAAATATTAAAGGAGATATTCTAGGCGGATTAACCGCTGGAATTGTCGCACTACCCTTGGCATTAGCCTTTGGGGTAAGTTCAGGTCTAGGGCCCAGTGCAGGGTTATATGGTGCTATTTTTTTAAGCTTTTTTGCAGCGCTTTTTGGGGGTACTCCTACTCAAATTTCTGGACCCACCGCACCAATGACTGCGGTGAGTATGGTAGTTATTGCTACTATTATAAGTGTCCACAACGGATCTATAGAGAAAGCTTTGCCTTACATTTTGGCTGTATTTTTACTCAGCGGAATCTTCCAAATCGCATTAGGTATGTTAGGGGTAGGAAAGTATATCAAGTACATTCCTTACCCAGTAGTATCAGGATTTATGACTGCTATCGGAGTGATCATTCTCATCACACAAATACTTCCTGTTTTGGGCTATGAGGTGAAAAATGACAGAGAATTTGTAGAGCAGTTTAAACCTCTGGCAGAAGAACACCTTCTTGAAAATATTCTTATAGATGAATCCAAAGAAGGGCTTCTTGTGCTAGAAGATTTTCAAGAAACTATCAAAAGAGCTGGAGAAGTCAATGAAGCTACCATCTATGAGGAAGCCGAAAATCTAGCTAAAAACGATGCCTCAGGAGTTATAGGGACCATTAAATCGCTTCCTAGAGCGCTTGGAAAAATCAATTGGATCGAGGTGCTCTTAGCGCTGGGTACGATTATTATAATTTATGGTTTTAAAAAAATAACTACTGCCATACCTAGCACATTAGTGGCTCTAGTTATCGTGTCTTCCATAGCCATTGGTTTTGGAATTGATTATCGATCAATTCAAGAGATTCCACAAGGGTTTCCAAGGATTGAATGGACTCTTTTTACGGATTTTAATTTTCTAGGCCTCATTCCCTATATCTTGACAGCCCTTACTTTGTCACTTTTAGGAGCTATTGATTCTCTATTGACCTCAGTAGTAGCAGACAACCTTACTAAGACTCGTCACCTGCCTAACAAGGAGTTAATTGGACAAGGAATCGGTAATTCTATTGCTGCTGTTTTTGGTGGAATTCCAGGAGCTGGAGCTACCATTCGTACGGTAGTCAATATTCAATCGGGCGGAAAAACAAAACTTTCAGGAATGGTTGCTTCTGTAGTATTGCTAATTATTCTTTTGGCTTTGAGCCCTATGGCTTCAAAAATTCCTGCAGCTGTATTGGCAGGAATCTTGGTGACCGTTGGAATTGGGGTAATGGATTACAAAGGGCTTAATGCACTTTCTAAAATTCCAAGAACAGAAGTCGTTATTATGGCTGTAGTATTAGTGCTCTCGGTATTTTGGAATCTTGTTTATGCCGTAGGAATAGGTTTGGTTATGGCATCTTTATTTTTTATGAAAAAAATGGGAGATTTGTCCACAGATGATAGTCGAGTTACTACCGTAGCTAAAGAAAAAATGTGGGACGATGAAAAAAAACTCAGCCCATCATTTAAAGAAAATGTATTTATCAAACACCTTAGTGGTCCTTTATTTTTTGGATTTGCTACAGAGTTTGTCAATATTTCAAATCAAATTCCAAAATCAGCTTCTATTCTAATTATCAGAATGAGTAAAGTCCCATATATCGATCAATCTGGACTTTTTGCATTAGAAGATGTACTGATGGATTTAATTCAAAAGGATATTGAAGTTGTTTTTGTGGGTATACAAAAACAGCCAAAATATTTAATGAAAACAATTGGTATTATTGGTAAACTAATTCCCGAAGAACAAGTTTTTACTGATTTCTCATCCTGCAAAAAGTATGTTATTGATGAACATAAATCAATAACGGCATAACATATTTGTTTCTAAATTGAGAGGGTTTCTCTTCCAGAGTAACCCTCTTTTACTTTGTGGGTAAAAGAACCTGAATATTCTTATTTTCGATTTGCGATATTTCAATTAGCTTTCCCATTTCAAAAAGTAAAGGGAGAGAATCTAGAGCGGTATATTTTTTGTGAGGCTTGTAATTGGTGTAATTTTGAAAAACAAATCCTTTTTCTTTCCTAATATTTTTTGCCCTTCGAAAACGCACTCCTCCTCCATCTGTAAGATAATTGTAGGCGAGATAGTGGATATACCCTGTGTCTGGGTCAATCCAATAACGGTATTCATCTTGAAAATCTTCACCACCTCCGTCTTCGTTAAACCGAACTTTTAGCGTCCAATAGGACTTCTCATAAATTGTTGTGGTTCCGATAAATTCCGAAATAACGGCTGGATCTTTGAGTGGTTTAGGAAGTTGAAAAAAGTACATCACAGAATTTAATGAATTGGAATATACATGGATCAAACTATCTTTAAGTTCTATAGGCGAACCGTCTTGGAATCGTTGTAATTTTTTTTGAGAAGTCATTACATCTTGGATTGTAATTCCCTTTTTTGTGGTAGTGCGCTGATATGAATAAAAGCCTGGCTTTCTGATCAATTCGTATTGATAATCTCTAAAATCAAAAACGGTTTTAAATTCTTGCTGATCCCAACCATAAGCCGTTATCGATTTTTGGATAATTTGTGCCGCAGTTGGTTCATTGGAAGGGGCACAAGCCATGAGATAAAAACAAAAAAGAAAGATTATTTTTTTCATAACTAACTTAATAAATTATTGATAAATCTATCAAAAAACCAAGATACAACTAAAAGATATGATTTACATTTGGTTCAAAATATAAGTGATATGGAAATCCTAAAGACTTTGATTATAGGTAGTGGCCCTGCAGGTTACACCGCAGCAATTTACGCAGCAAGGGCTGATCTCAAACCAGTACTCTACACAGGTATGGAGCCAGGAGGTCAACTTACCACCACAACCGAAGTTGATAATTTTCCTGGATATCCTGAGGGCATCGATGGTCCTACAATGATGGTTCAATTACAACAACAAGCAGAGCGCTTTGGAACCGATGTACGAGTGGGATTTATCAGTAAAGTTGAATTTTCAAAAGAACCTGGAGGAATTCATAAAGCGTTTACAGAAGACGGGACGGAACTCCAAGCACGCAGTATCATCATCAGTACAGGTGCAACGGCCAAGTATTTGGGGCTTCCTAGCGAACAACGACTTCGTGGAGGTGGAGTTTCAGCTTGTGCTGTATGCGACGGTTTTTTTTATAAAGGTCAAGACGTTGCCATAGTAGGCGGAGGTGACACCGCTGCGGAAGAAGCAACTTATCTTGCTAAGATATGTGCTAAAGTAACGATGTTGGTTCGTAAAGATCAAATGCGGGCTTCCAAAGCCATGCAACACCGAGTAACTAACACGCCCAATATTGATTTGAAGTACAATACTGAAATTGATGAGGTTTTAGGAGAGCAAGTGGTTGAGGGACTCCGCATGAAAAACAACCAAACGGGTAAAACCGAAGAAATTGAAATTACTGGTTTGTTCATTGCCATTGGCCATAAACCCAATACGGATATTTTTAAAGGCCAATTGGATATGGACGATGCTGGCTATCTGATAACCAAAGGGAAAACAACAGCAACAAATATTCCAGGTGTTTTTGCCTCTGGGGATGTCCAAGACAAAGAGTATCGACAAGCGGTTACTGCCGCTGGAACAGGTTGTATGGCGGCCTTAGATGCAGAACGTTATCTTCAAAGTGTGGAAAATTTAATCGAAGCCTAAGCCTTGCTATTCGAGTGAAAGCTGAAGGGCTTCCCATTCTTCTAACAAAACTTCCAGTTCCTTTTTTTTTGCTTGATAGGTGTCAAAGAAATTAGGCTGACTTATGGTCTTTTCATAATCCACTTCCAAGTTGAAATCGATTTCTTTCAATTCTTTTTCCAATCGTGCAATTCCCTTTTCAAGTTTTACTATTTTTTGCTGGGCTCCACGGAGTTCTTTCTGCTTTAAATAGGAATTTTCCTTTGTCGTAGGTTTCGACTCGGAAAGGGGTTTAGATTTTTTCTCCAGCTCTTTCAAAGAACTTAATTTTTGATACTCTAGGTAGGCATTGATATCTCCTAAAAAAGGTTTTACTTCTCGATCTTTAAAGGCCACTACCTTCGCACATAGACCTTGGACAAAGTCTCTATCGTGTGATACTAGAATTAAAGTACCTTCAAATTTTTTAAGTGCTTCTTTAAGTACATTTTTAGATAAAATATCTAAATGATTGGTGGGTTCGTCCATTATCAAAACATTGAATGGCTGTAGCAATAATTTACATAGTGCCAACCGATTCCGCTCTCCTCCTGAAAGTACGTGTACTTTTTTTTCAACAGCATCTCCCTGAAAAAGAAAAGCTCCTAGAAAATCTCGAACCTTGGTTCTGTTTTCGGGAGTAGCGGAGTCTTCCGCTGCTTCTAAAACAGTCTTTTTTCCATCCAAATAAGCAGATTGATTTTGAGCAAAATAACCCACCTGAACATTGTGTCCCAACCGAACTTCTCCACTGCTTTCCAATTCTCCTACCAAAATCTTAGCTAATGTGGATTTTCCCTGTCCATTTTGACCTATAAAAGCAATCTTTTCTCCTCTTTCAATTTCAAGGTTTACAGCTTCCAAAACGTGTTTATCTCCAAAAGATTTAGAAATATTTTCGGCCTCTAAAATAATTTTTCCCGGTTGATGTGAAATTGCAAATTCAAATTTTATTTTTTTGTTTTCTTCCGGATCCACTTCTATGCGATCCATCTTATCCAGCTTTTTAATCAGAGATTGGGCCATACTTGCTTTAGAAGCTTTAGCTCGAAAACGTTCGATAAGTTTTTCAGTTTGTTGAATCTGCTTTTCTTGATTTTTTTGTGCAGCTTGCTGCTGTGCACGGAGCTCTTCTCTGAGCTCCATATATTTGGAGTAGGGTTTTTTAAAGTCAAAAACACGCTGTTGGACAATCTCTATCGTTCTATTTGTCACTTCATCTAAAAACATACGGTCGTGGGAAACCATCACCAATGCACCTTTATATTTTTTAAGAAACTGTTCCAACCAAATTATGGACTCTATATCCAAGTGGTTAGTAGGTTCGTCAAGTAATAGGATATCATTGTCCTTCAGTAAGATTTTGGCTAGTTCGATTCGCATCCTCCATCCTCCTGAAAAAGTGTTTGTAGGTGCGTTTAAATCCGATACGGTGAAACCTAAGCCAAGAAGAATTTTTTCGGTTTGTGCTTGATAATGATACCCCCCAATCATCTCATAGCGATTGTTGAGCAGTGTCAGTTCATCTAAGACTTCCATATAGGCAGGACTTTCAAAATTTTGAGTCTGCTCCATGATCTTATGTATTTCTTCCTGTCGGGCCTCTACTTTTTTTATTTCCTCAAAAGCTAAGTACGCTTCCTCTAAAACTGTAAGGCCATGGTTAAAATCTAAATCTTGGGGTAAATACCCAATTTTTACATTTTTTTCTAACGCAAAAGTTCCTGAAGTTGGCTTATTTTCACGTGCCATTAACTTTAGAAGTGTAGATTTACCAGCACCGTTTTTTCCGATTAACCCTACCCGATCTCCTTTGCCCAAACGAAAGGAAATTGAATCAAAAAGGGTTTCTCCTCCAAAACTTACGCTGATGTTATGCGCGTTAAACATATTGTGTTTTTGGATTGCTAAAATAAGTTTCAAAACGGTCAATCCCTACCTCAGGAGGAAATTCTTTTTGATGCTCCATAAATTGAAATAACCACGTGGCTAGCAAAGGCCCCATTAAGACCCCTCGGGTTCCTAGACCGTTGAATACATACAACTGTTTATACTGCGGATGGACCCCTAAAAGAGGACGCCTGTCTTGAACCGTAGGTCGAATTGCGGCACCGTGATCTACCACCTCAAAAGAACCTTTTAATATCTTTTTTAACTTGATTAAAATCCATTCCTTACCCTTATTGGTAGGTTGGGTCGTTTTGTCGTCTCTTGAAAACGTTGCCCCTACCCAATACAGGTCTTTTGAAATTGGCACAATAAATAATCCTGCTTTAATTATTTCATTGGAAGACAACTTGTCGGTTCGGATATGAAGAAATTCTCCTTTAGATCCGGTTAAAGGCAAATAAGAAAACCAAGGATTTTTCTTTAATCCGAAACCCTCACAAAAAACAATATTTTTTGCTTCTATCCCTTGATAAACTACTTTATCTGGATGCAACTTCAACTGGCTGTATTCAAAAGACTCCTGAAGAAGATTTTCAGCAGTCAAGTATTGACTATAGAGGTCTAGCATCTTTTGTATTTCCAATTTACCCACATTATGTAGCTTCGCATAACCCAAATCTCCCTGAATACACTCTCGATTGGATTGCAAGATAGGAGGTAAAAGAAACTGATTTAACCCCTTCGAATGTGCTGCAACAGACCAATTATTATGATCTGAAAGTTGGCTAAAATAATGAAGAATTGGAATGTCTTGAAAAATAGTGGTATCAAACTCCTCTTCAAAATTCCTATAGGTGGGCAATGCATGATCAAAAAACGCAACCCCATTCCAAGCTAAGGTATAGCGTTTTAAAATGGTGGGATTTAATACACCCCCAGCGTTTCTGCTTGCACCTTTGGCTCCATCTGAAATGATTACGAATTCTTTTCCTTGTTTTTGTAACTGGCGGGCCAAGTGAAAGCCTGCTAGTCCAAACCCAACAATTATAGCATATTTCATTCTGGTAAAAATAGAATAAAAAAAGCGCTAGTGTTTCCCCTAGCGCTCTCCAATGATTTGTTATGAATTTAATTGTTCCACATATCCTGTTCAAAATCTCGAATCAAAGATTTGATTCGTTCAGATTCTAAAAGTTGACGTAAAGCATCTTCGTAAATATATTCTTTCACCTCTCGGTCTTCGTACACATTTTCCTCTTTATAAATAATAGAATTGAACCTTCTAGAATTTAGCATCATGTCAAAAGTAACAGGCTGTGAAGAATTTTTGGAATTGAATACGCTTTGCTTATTTAAGGTTTCTCGAGCATCTGGGAACCAGATCCAAAAAAGAGGTATTATAACCTTTTCCGCAGAAGCGTCTGCCAAGGTGGACACATCTGGTGCACCTGGTGCAATTCCAAGTAAGCGGTACCTAAGTTCTCCCAATCTTTTATCAAAATACCATGTTCCCTTAATGAAATATTGGACTACTTTAAAGGAATCAACGATATAGGTATCGTAATCATTCTCTGTTACCTCTTCCCCAGAATTTGCTTTTGTTCTCCCATCTTCGGTCAAAACACTGTACTCTAATATGGGCTTCAAATCTTCAAAGGAAAGTTTTTGGTTAAAGTAATCAGTAGCATAAACTTCAGTAATGTTTCCAGCTTCAATATTGTCCATCAGCACTCTAAACAAGGACTGACGATCACGAGATAAGTATCCGTTATTTTTGGTCGGGTAGTAGTAGGGAAAGTTGATTCTCTCATCCAAGTCTATGATCTCCCAAATAGTTTTTGCCCAAATGATATCACGGTCATCTACATATCCATATTCTATGGGAGCTACTTGATTGGCCGAAATTTGTTGCTCATTCAAAACGCCCACTTCTTGAGGAACTTTGGCATTCAACAGATTGGTCTGAGCCAGAACTGTATTCAGACCTAGTAGTACAAGAGATAAAACTGTAGATAACGTATTCTTCATGAGTACAATATATTAGTTAACTGTAATCGATATGGGTGAGGTTTGCCCAAGTTTATAACTTGGATTTGATGGAATTATTACTTCAATATCAGAAATAATTACAGTTTGACCATTTTTAATTCGACTCAACATCGATTTCGCTTTGCTGTCTAGCTGATTTCCATTGACAACGATACTGGGTTGTCCAGGAGCTCGAAAACGGAAGGATTTGGTTTCTAAAGGCAGATCAAAATCAAAGTCTTCAAGCCGTGCTTCTACTGTCCCTCTTTCCAAACTGGATTTTGGGATGGTAAAAGAACCTGATTTTCCTCTAAAGTAACCTGCTGGTTTAGGTATTTCTTTAATTCTAAAGGTAGAAACCGAGGAAACACGATTCCCATCAGGAAGAGTTCCTGAAACGTTGATTTTTACCTCACGACCGCTAGAGGGAAATAGATTGTATTTACTCCCACGTACTCTTTTAAGACCTGGCGCGTTGGCAGAAATTTTACTGTCCGCAATTCCAGGAATGGAAATGGTCATCGGATTTTGAACTCCCCGATAAACCACATTCATTTTATCTGCAGAGATAACCGCAGAATTGGGTTTTGCGATCACCGTATAGGTCTGTTTTACATTGATTTTAGATTCTTCTCCATCGTTCAAAAAGAGCAAATCTCCTTCTATGGTATGGTCTCCAGGATTTCCTGAGTTTACTTTAAGTTTGATGCCTCCAGCGATTAATTCGTACTCAGATTCTGAAATTTTTCTACCGTCTATTTTTAAATCCACACCATTGGGGTTTTGAGCGCCTCCTTTTCTTCCTAAAATAACACTCCCATTAAAAGTTTCTCCAGGGTAATAAGCACCTTTTTCTGTTACCAACAAACTGGTATAGTTCATCTGATTAACTTTAGATGACATTTTTAACTCTTTACCCATCAGGGTCGTATAAACATCATTCTCCGTTTGACGGATATCGTTTTGCATCATCGTCAATTTTGCCAAAGATGAAATTAATGGAAATCCTTTAAAATTAGCGTCCAACCAAGGTTCATCAATTTGATCTCTATTTTTTACATTGTTGTTTAGATCACCTGTAAAAAAACGTGCTTCCACCATATCGATTGACTCAGGGTAGCGACTTCCAAATACTTGGATGACATGCATTTTATATTCCTGAATGATATCAATAAATTTGTTTTTAGCGTCTTCAGAGCCTTCTTTAAACCAGATAACATCTAAAGCTTCTCCTTTATCCATTTGGGAGAACTCTTGTAATTCAGGATCTTTTTCCCTTTGTTTTTCGGTGATTTTTTTCTTTAGCTCTTCAATCACATTGTAAAAAGCGTCGGACTCTTCTTTGATCTGCTCTGCAGTTCTTTTATGGTCGATCCACTTACCGCCTTTCTCCTCTGCATTGACTACAATATTTTCTAAGAGTGCTTCGTTACTGACCTCTACACGCTCATTTGCGTCAGAAATTTTTTCAAACATTTGGCCAAATCCATCTAATACTTCTTTACTCACATTGAGTGCAAGCATCGTGATAAATACCAAATACATCAGGCTGATTAGTTTCTGCCTGGGGGTTTCTTTTGCTCCTGCCATGGTCTACTTATTTTTTGGACATTGCGTTAAGCATTCCTCCATAAACATTATTTAATGCGGCAAGGTTGGCAGAAAGACTTTCCATTTGTTGTTTAAGCTCGTCTGCTTTTTGATTGGCATTAATTTGCTTTTGGTAATTTGCGTTAAGTTCTTCTAACTGTGAAGCGGCTTTAGCCAACTCATTGGAATAGGTTTGAGAGGCAGACACTGCTTCTGAAGCAGGATTTAAAGCCTTCGCAGAACTTTCTAAATCTTTGATACTTTTTGCCAATGAGTTCATCAAATTGACATCTAATTTTGCTTCTTGCATTAAGGCATCAATTTTAGATGAAAGACCTTCATCTCCCCCTGCAGAAGTTTTGGCTGGAGCAGCTCCTTTTAATTTTTTAACAAAATCCTGATGTTCTTCTTTAATTTCTCCTGTATTAAGTGCGGATACTGTAAAAATGAGTGCCTCAGTCCCTAGACCAAGTCCCAAAACCAGTCCTCCTGTGATGGGCCCAATTTCCAAGTGTAGAATCTTAAAAAGTGCACCTATAATCACCACGGCTCCACCAAGCCCAAAAAGCATGTGCATGGCTACTTTGCTTCTAAGTCGTTTGTTTAAAGCTTTATCTGTCATTGTTTTTGATTTTAAAATTAAATATAATAGCGGTTTTATTTGATTTTTACTTTTTGAGAACCGAGGTAATCCTGAACTGTTCGGAACCCGATATAGCTTCTAGCAGTATCTGAATATTCATAATCTCTGGAGCTTACTCGTAAAAAATAAGCTACATCTTTCCAGGAGCCACCCCGAACCACTTTACGTTTTTCATTGGAGAATGAAATGTTAGGGTTCAACGAGGCAACATAATCATATGATCCAGCGTCATAGGAAGAATTGGTCCATTCTGACACATTACCAGCCATATTATAAAGGTTATAGTCATTCGGTAGATAGGATTTTGCTTCTACAGTGTAAACTGCTTGATCCACAGCATAGTCTCCTCTTAGGGGTTTAAAGTTTGCCAAAAAACAAGCTCTGTCATTTAATAAATAAGGAGATCCCCAAGGGTAAGTACCTGAAGGTATTCCTCCACGTGCGGCATATTCCCATTCGGCTTCGTTGGGTAAACGAAAACGACTTACATTGGGCTTACCTTTATCTCGTTGATATCCATTTTTAAAGTTGGTTCTCCAATTACAAAAAGCAACCGCTTGAGACCAGGAAATTCCTACTACGGGATAATCTTGATACGCAGGGTGAGAAAAGTAATCGTTATGCATTGGTTCGTTGTAGGAGTATGTGAAATCTTTAATCCAAACGGTAGTGTCTGGATAAATTTGAATCTCCTCTTTTTTGATGAATGGCGTTCGGTCAACGAATTGTTTTCGGGTTCTTTTAGATTCTGCTGCAGCTGCTTCTGCATCGAACCAAGTATACACATAAACCAGTTTGGATACGTCTAATTTGATTTCTCCGTTGTACCACAATTCGGGTGGCAAATAGAGTGAGTCCATAACCTCTGCGTAGTTTTTATCTACAAAATCCTCAGTGTCCCAAGTAAGGTCTGCATCCCAGTTTAAAGCACGCCCTGCATAAAGATCTTCGGATAGATCATAGTAGTTTTCACGCATATATTTTTGAAACTCATTGAGTTTGGTGGTGTCTGCATCTTTAAAAGCAAATTCTCCTATGCCGTCTCGGTTATCTTCTCCCAATTCTAATTCATCTGCTTTTCTTGCAAGCATAGCTAGGGCGGTAGAATCTTTTACCCAATGAACAAATTGACGATACTCACTATTTGTGATTTCAGTTTCATCCATATAGAAGGATGGAACGGTAACGGTTTTCGCTGGAGCGTTTTGTAGTTGGGCAAGGTCTTCATCAGATTTCCCCATGATGTACGCCCCACCTTCGATAAGGACCATACCATAGGGTTTCTCCCCAAACCACTTTTTCTGTTTTACCCCGATTAGTTCTCCTCTGTTTTTGCTTCCACAAGAGAGAACTAATAAGCTGAGGGTTAATAAAACTAAAAGTTTTTTCATCAAAATTTTATTAAGACGAGCTCTATATTTTAAAGACATAAAACTAGTCATTTTTTTTTACTATAGTTTTAATTCCTTACGGAATTCGTTTTTTGCCCAAATAATTCTCAAAAATCAGTGCAACCTTCTAATGGCATTCAACCATCTTTCAGGTAAAATATCCTTTGTTGCAGATTCATAATCCTTTTTGGTGCATGCTAATAACGTAGCAGTTTTTATTTTATTATTCAAATGTGAATCATTTGTTAATTCCATCCACCAGCGATTGCTTTTTTCGCTATTGTAAAATACCAAGGTCCGATCAGACAATGCTACTGAATACTTCAAAAAGCCCTCTTTGGTATTGACAGGGTACTCATCAAAACGATACTGTACTCCTTCTATAAAATACCATACGATTTGTGCCAATAACTGATCCATCATTGGGGTAGCAATAAGTTCATGCAGTCCTAAAAAACTTACACGATCACTAATTCCTGCATACCGACTCAACGCGCAAATAGATCTAGAATCAATTCCATTGGGCTGTCCTTTGAGTGGGTCTGCTATGGCTTGCCATGACAGACATTTCATGTCTATACTTACAATATCTGCATCTCTAAAAACAGGTTCTGCTAGGGATGGTTCATCCAAAAGTTGTCCCAAACGTATTCCATCAAAATACAATTTGTCCATTAAATCTTTTTCTTCAAGGGCACAATAAAAACTTTGATATCCTAAGTTGGTATAATTTTGTAATACGTTGGGTTTTTCCATTATGATTTTACTCATGTAGGAACGGTCTGAAATCAACTCCTCTTCTTGAGAAAAATCAAAAGAACGATCTACAGAAACTATATTGACCAGTTGTTTGAATTCTTGAAAAACTTGATAAACTGGGAAGATCAAATCGTGACTTCCTCCTATAAAAATAGGAATGATGTTCATTTGTTTTAGATGATATCCTATTTCTTTGATTGCGAAGTAGGTGTCTTCAACTTTGGCTCCGTTTGGTAAGTCTCCAAGGTCAGCAATTTTCAAATTCCAATTTCCTGGATACAATTCGTAAAATGATTTTCTAAACCGATTGACCTCATACTGGGAATTGGCAGAAAAACTATTGCGCTGCTCCGAAAGTCCAATGATTGCTATTTGAAGTCCCTTCAGTTCGGGTAGTCCAGAGCCCTCTTTGTGAATCGCGATATTTTTACCCAAGACTTGTTTTGGAGACAATGCTAGTCCCAAAATTGCCTCATTCGCAACAGGAAGCAACAATTCTAAACTCATTTTTTCTTAGCCGATTTTCTTTTTGCTTTTGGGGCTCCAAGATATTTTTCTGCTTGGGCCAGTGTCAGTTTTACAGCATCTACTTCTTTGCCAATCTCAACTTTTTGCTTGCCCCTAATGATATGATGTCTCCCCCATCGTGCTTTTTCTACACGTATTCCTGCCTCGTCCCAGTCGTGTATAATCTTATCTTTTTCCTTTTGAATTTTATCTTCTATTAGAGTGGTTATATCTTGATTACTCAGATTGTCGAAGTCGTATTTTTTATTGACATTAATAAAAAGACCGCTCCACTTTAAATACGGCCCAAAGCGACCTACGCCTTTGGTGACAGGAAGGTCGTTGTGCATATAAATGGGCGCATCAGCTTTTTGTTTTTCGTCAATTAACTGTTGTGCAGATTCCAAATCTACCTCAGACGGCAACATTCCTTTGGGTAAAGAAACAAAAACGCCTTTGTGTTTCAGGTAAGGGCCAAATCTACCATTGTTAACTACGATCTCTTCCTCTTGATAAATTCCCAAGGTCTTGGGCATTTCAAAAAGCTGCATGGTCTCTTCAAAAGTGATGTTTTCCAGTTGCTGATTAGGTCCTAAACTAGCAAAAATTGGTTTTTCTTCTTCATCGGGATCTCCTATTTGAGCAACTGGTCCAAATTTACCCAATCGGACTTTTACAGTTCTTCCGGAACGTGGGTCCACACCCAAAATACGTTCGCCTGATTCGCGTTGTGCATTCTCCTTGACATGTTCTACAGTTGCATGAAATTGGTTGTAAAAACCCTTGAGCATCTCTGTCCAATCTTTTCCTCCTTTGGCAATATCATCAAAGTTTTGCTCTACCTCGGCAGTAAAATTAAAATCAAGAATGGTTTTAAAATTTTCAACAAGGAAATCATTCACAATCATCCCAATGTCAGTAGGTATAAGTTTCCCTTTGTCTGCCCCTACACGTTCGGTCAACTTTTTTTCTGTTATGGTTCCTTGCTTTAAAGTCAACTGATCGTAGTCCCGATCCGTTCCTTCAGAGGCTCCTTTTTCTACATAATTTCGATTTTGAATGGTGGTAATCGTAGGGGCATAGGTAGAAGGTCTTCCAATACCAAGCTCCTCCATTTTTTTTACCAACGACGCTTCTGAATACCGATAAGGTGGTCTTGAAAAACGTTCTGTAATTACCATTTTATTCAAGTGCAATACTTCTCCTAATTTAACTTTAGGCAACATGGTGCTGTCTTCATCATCTTGGTCGTCCACTCCTTCTAGGTATAGCTTTAAAAACCCATCAAAGGTGATGACTTCACCTTTAGCAATAAAGGGGTCTGAATGAGTACTGGCTTCTATACTAATTTGAGTGCGTTCTAGGACAGCATCACTCATTTGAGACGCTACAGTTCTACGCCAGATCAATTCGTATAGACGTGCCTGATCGTAGTCGATATTGAGCTCTTTTATTGAAAAATCTGTTGGGCGAATGGCCTCATGAGCTTCTTGAGCTCCTTTATTTTTAGTTTTAAAATGACGCGGTTGAGAATAATTTTTCCCGTAGTTGGATTCAATTTGAGCGTTAATGTTTTTTTTGGCCTCCTCCGATAAGTTGACACTATCGGTACGCATGTAGGTAATATGTCCTGCCTCATAAAGTCGCTGTGCCAACGTCATAGTTTTACTCACAGAAAAATAAAGCTTTCTAGAGGCTTCTTGCTGAAGCGTAGAAGTGATAAAAGGGGGTGCAGGGCTTTTCTTAGCTGGACGTGTATTGATGTCCCGAACCAGAAACTGGGCAGTGGCATTGTTTTGAAGAAATGCAGTAGCATCCTCTTTGGTTTCAATTACTTTTTGAAGCTGGGAAGGAATGAGTTTATTGTGTTCCGTTTGAAAAAGTGCTTGTGTTTTATAGCTTTTTTCGGGTAAGAAATTTCTGATTTCGCGTTCCCTTTCTACTAGGATCCGCACTGCGACAGATTGTACTCGCCCGGCAGAAAGCCCGCCCTTTACCTTACGCCACAATACGGGTGATAATTCATAGCCAACGAGTCGGTCTAAAATCCTTCGGGTCTGTTGAGCATTGACCAAATTGTAATCGATGTCTCTTGGATTTTCTATCGCCTTTAAAATTGCGTTTTTTGTGATTTCGGAAAAAACAATGCGCTTAGAGTTTTCTTTTGAAAGTTTTAGCGTATTGGCCAAATGCCACGCTATGGCCTCTCCTTCTCGGTCTTCATCACTTGCCAACCAAATTGTATCGGCCTTTTTGGCAAGACTTTTAAGTTCATTTACCACTTTCTTTTTATCGCTACTTACGATATATTTTGCTGTAAAATCCCCTTGTACATCTACTCCTAATTCTTTGGAAGGAAGGTCTGCGATATGACCAAAACTGGAGGCAACTTTGTACTCCTTCCCTAAAAACTTTTCGATTGTTTTTGCTTTTGCAGGAGACTCTACAATTACTAAATTTTTGGCCATTGATGCTAAATTTTGTGGACAAAAGTAGGTAAGTTTTTTTGGAACTTTAAAATTTTAAAGTGTTCAAATATTAAATTTCTCTTTTTAATCTTGTAATTTCACGTTCCGAAAACATAAACTTCAAATACATGAAGACGCTAGATTTATCACCGATAAAAAGCCTCTTTGAATCTGAATTGCTCCTTGAAATAGAAAAAGTGGGGGTTTATAAAAAGATCCCACAGGGTGAATTGATGATTGATCTTGACGAAAAAGTTCAATTCATTCCACTGATTTTAGAAGGTGCTGTAAAAGTAGTTCGAGAGGATGAATCTGGAGACGAATTGCTCCTTTATTTTGTGGAGTTTGGCAACACTTGCGCTATGACGTTAAATTGTTGCTTGGGGCATTCTAAAAGTGAAATTAGAGCCCTTTGTGAATCTGACGTAAGTTTAATTTTGATTCCTGTCCAATACATGGATCCCTGGCTTTCACAATTTAAATCGTGGCGCTCTTTTGTGTTCAATAGCTTTAATACACGCCTTTCAGAATTGCTAAAAGCGATCGATGCACTTACTTTTTTAAAACTGGATGAACGTTTAGAAAACTATTTGCTGGAAAAATCCAAAGTCCTCAAAAACAAGACGCTACACATTACGCATTTTGAAATTGCTGCAGACCTAAATTCTTCACGAGTTGTTATTTCTCGCTTATTGAAACAGTTGGAAAATGAAGGTTTTGTAGCTTTGGGTAGAAATAGTATCCGCTTGCTGGACCAAACTTAACCTTGTAACAAATGTTACTTCTGTTCTAATTTAGAGTTCTATTTTTGTTTAAAATTTAAATAAAACTGAAAAACTATTTTCCCTTTTTGACCTGGATTTCAGAGTATAAATCTGAATATTTTAAGAGTGATTTAGCTGCTGGAATTACCGTTGCTGTATTGCTCATTCCTCAGGGAATGGCTTATGCATTGATAGCAGGCTTACCTCCCATATATGGTCTTTATGCGGCATTGGTCCCACAAATTGTTTATGCTTTTTTAGGAACTTCAAGGCAGCTTGCTGTAGGTCCTGTAGCAATGGATTCACTTTTGGTCGCAGCAGGTTTGGGAGCCCTGAGTATTGTAGATCCCAGTCAGTACATCCAAATGGCAATTGTATTGGCACTGCTGATGGGTGCTCTTCAATTTATTCTAGGTTTATTGAGAATGGGATTTATCGTTTCCTTTTTATCGAAACCCGTCATCAACGGTTTTACTGCTGCTGCAGCAATTATCATTGGATTGAGTCAACTGAAACACTTGTTGGGAATTCCGGTCGCTCAAAGCAATAAAATTCAAGAGTTTGCCTCAACCTTCCTTCAAAGCACTACTCCAATTCACCTGCCTACTTTAATCATAGGATTGGGAAGTGTTTTACTTCTAATTGGAATAAAAAAATGGAATCCTAAAATCCCTTCAGGACTAATTGCTGTGGTACTTGGAATTTTTTGGGTTTATTTTGGTAAACAGACCCAAACGGGAGTTGCTATAGTAGGTGAGATTCCTAATGGACTTCCATCTTTCACGCTTCCATTAACCGATTGGGAAACTATTAAGGCATTATTTCCCATTGCACTCACTATAGCCTTGGTCGCTTTTATGGAAGCTGTGTCCGTCGCCAAAGCCATTCAGGAGAAACATAAAAATTACGAGATCAACCCAAATCAAGAACTGATTGCGTTAGGAGCTTCTAATATAATTGGCTCTTTATTTCAATCCTATCCTACGACGGGAGGCTTTTCTCGGACTGCTGTAAACGATCAAGCTGGTGCCAAAACTGGGATATCTGCTTTGGTAAGTGCTATTATTGTAGCAGTAATACTTAGCTTTTTTACGCACTGGTTTTTTTATCTTCCCAAAGCCGTTCTAGGAGCCATCATCATTGTCGCTGTAATCAATTTAATTGATTTAAAATACGCAGCTCGATTATTTAAAAGTAGAAAAGATGAATTTGCGGTACTACTTCTCACCTTTGTATTAACACTTTTTGTTGGAATAACGCAAGGGATTCTCTTTGGAATCATTTTTTCTTTACTATTACTAGTTTTCAGAACTTCCAAACCTCATTATGCTTTCTTGGGACGTATTGGGACAACCAACTATTTCAAAAATATAGAGCGCTTCCCCGAGGAAGTTGTGGTGCGAAATGATCTCATTATTTTGAGATTTGATGCACAGTTATTTTTTGGAAATATTGAATTCTTCAAAAAACTTGTTTTAGAAGCAATTGAAAAAAACAAAGGTCAAGTCAAAGGCTTTATAATCAATGCTAGAGCTATAAATTATATCGACAGCACCGCTACAGAACAACTTGTGGAAATCATCAAAAAATTACAAAAAAAAGACATTCGGGTCATGATAGTAGGTGCCATCGGACCAGCAAGAGATTTAATCATCAAAAGCAAACTAATCAAAGTATTGGGTAAAGAAAATTTATTCATCACTTCGGGAGATGCATCGGATAGTTTCGACGGGATATGTAAAAAAACATCCCTTCAGAAAAAGCTGAGTAGACAAAGTAATCTAAACATTTAATAAATAAAAATTTGAATTATGCATATCGAACAAATCTATACAGGCTGTCTTTCACAAGGGGCTTATTACATTGAGAGTAAAGGGGAGGCTGCTATTATTGACCCTTTGCGTGAGGTGAAGCCCTACCTAGAAAAAGCAAAAAAAAATAACGCTACAATCAAGTACATTTTTGAGACTCATTTCCATGCCGATTTTGTAAGCGGTCATGTTACATTGGCTAAGGAAACAGGAGCCTCCATTGTTTATGGTCCAGGAGCCAAAACAGGTTTTGATTCCTTGATTGCCAAAGATCAACAGGAGTTTAAAATTGGGGAGGTCACCCTTACCGTACTCCATACACCCGGACACACTATGGAAAGTACGACCTATTTACTTCGTGATGCTTCTCAAAAAGACATAGCAATTTTCAGCGGTGATACCCTGTTTTTAGGTGACGTAGGACGTCCCGATCTCGCACAAAAAGCAGCCAATATGACTCAAGAAGATTTAGCAGGAATACTCTATGAAAGTTTGAGAAAAAAAATCATGCCTTTGGCAGATGACGTTCTGGTATACCCGGCACATGGCGCGGGATCTGCTTGTGGCAAAAACCTTAGTAAAGAAACTGTTGGAACTATCGGAGAACAAAAGAAAACCAACTATGCCCTTCGAGCAGACATGACAAAAGAGGAGTTTATCAAAGAGGTTACGGACGGACTTCTACCTCCTCCACAATATTTTCCTTTGAATGTCAAAATGAATAAAGAAGGTTATGAGGATATAGATACGGTGCTCAAGTCAGGTACCACTCCTTTGGATCCTGAGGCCTTTGAAAAACTGGCAAATCAAAGTGGTGCTATTATTTTAGATGTCCGTCATCAGGATGTCTTTGCCAAAGGACATATTCCTCAATCTATTTTTATTGGAATAGATGGCGGATTTGCCCCGTGGGTTGGTGCCATGATTGGAGATGTGTCTCAACCCATTCTTCTTGTTACTCCAGAAGGAAGAGAAGAAGAAACCGTTATGCGTCTTGCCCGAGTGGGTTTTGACAATACCCTTGGATATTTAAAGGGAAGTTTTGAGGCATGGAAAAAAGAAGGTAAAACTACTGACAAGGTAGAAGGAATTGATGCAGCAGGACTAAAAGCACTGAGTGAAAAAGAAAGTGTAACCGTTTTTGATGTTCGTAAACCTGGGGAATACCTTTCTGAACATATTCCAGATGCTAAAAGCACTCCTTTAGATTTCATCAATGAGCATATGAATGAATTTCCCACAGAAAAGCCTTTTTATATGCATTGTGCAGGGGGTTATCGAAGCATGATTGCTGCTTCAATTCTAAAAAGTAGAGGAATTCATAATCTGATTGACATTAAGGGCGGATTTGGAGCCATTAAAGAAAGTGGAATGAAGGTCTCTGACTATATATGCCCTTCTACCTTATAACATAACTAACTAAAACTATATTTATAATTATGGAATGGATTTTTAACCCCTGGCCCTGGTATGTGGGTGGGCCACTAATTGCATTAGTGCTTTTTTTACTCTTATTTTTTGGAAAAAGTTTTGGAATGTCGTCCAATTTAAGAACTCTATGCACGATTTGTGGTGCTGGAAAAAATACTGATTTCTTTAAGTTTGATTGGAAAACCCAGCAGTGGAATCTTTTGGTTGCAGGAGGTGCCATCATCGGTGGGTGGATTGCTTCGAATTATCTCACCATCGACCCCAGTGTTTTGATTCATGAAGATACGATAGCAAAACTAAACCAGCTCAATATTAAAAGTGCAGGAACTGCATATCTTCCCGAAGAGCTTTTTGGTATGGATCATTTTCTTGAACCTAAGATTTTTGCCTCATTAGCATTGGGGGGATTACTCGTGGGCTTTGGAGCTCGCTATGCGGGAGGCTGTACTTCAGGACATGCGATCTCGGGTCTCAGCAACTTACAATTGGTTTCTCTGTATGCCGTTATTGGCTTTTTCGTAGGTGGACTTCTTATGAATCATTTTTTACTCCCTTTTATTTTATAAGCTATGAGACAAATTATTTTTCTTTTTATCGGAATCCTTTTTGGAATTGTCATGTTTAAATCAGAAGCCGCTTCATGGTTTCGCATCTATGAAATGTTTCAATTCAAGTCATTTCATATGTATGGTATAATTGGTTCTGCACTCGCCATAGGTGTTGTAATGATTCAATTGATCAAACGCTATCAACTAAAGTCTGCCTATGGGGAGCCTATTGTGATTCCTGACAAGGCCAAGAGTTTTTATCGCTATAGTATAGGGGGAACTATATTTGGCTTAGGTTGGGGACTATCAGGCGCTTGTCCTGGTCCAATTTTTACCTTATTGGGCGCTGGATTTTTACCCATAATGGTTGTGCTTGTTTTCGCGGTAGCAGGGACTTGGGTTTACGGACTTTTGATGGACAAGCTTCCTCATTAAAGTCCCTTTTAAATTGTCTAAATTGTTGGATCGGTCTGAAATTTTTATAATTTCAGATTAAAGACTGACAAAATGGCAATATCGTTCGGTTTTTTGTAATTTTGCGTGCAAATTAAAGCGCTAACGCTTTATAAAACTTGTTATGTCATTAAAAGAATTACAATCTTTGGAAAAAAATCCTTTGGAACATAATGGAACTCCTAGTCCAAACTCTTCTAAGGAAAATAAAATTTCCAAAAAAGCCTATATCGAAAGTTATGGCTGTCAGATGAATTTTGCAGACAGTGAGGTTGTAGCTTCCATCTTAACTAAAGAAGGTTATACCATTACCGAGCAGTTGGATCAAGCTTCTTTAGTTTTGGTCAACACCTGCTCTATCAGAGAAAAAGCCGAGCAAACCGTGCGGAAGCGTCTCGAATACTTTAAGTCCAAAAAAAAGGAACAAAAGGAGATGACCGTAGGTGTACTAGGCTGTATGGCCGAACGTTTGAAACACAAATTCCTTGAAGAAGAAAAGATTGTAGATCTTGTTGTAGGTCCCGATGCTTATAAAGATATTCCTAATTTACTTCAGGAAGTCGCCAACGAAAAAGAGGCCGTAAATGTTCTGTTGTCAAAAGAGGAAACTTACGGAGATATTGCTCCTGTGCGTTTAAATTCGAATGGCATTTCTGCTTTTGTATCGATCACCAGAGGCTGTGATAACATGTGTACCTTTTGTGTAGTGCCTTTTACCCGAGGAAGGGAACGCAGTCGAGACCCCAAAAGTATTTTAGATGAGGTTTCAGATTTGGACGCTAAAGGGTTTAAAGAAATTACTCTACTAGGACAAAATGTAGATAGTTACCTCTGGTATGGAGGAGGTTTAAAAAAAGATTTTAATAAGGCCACTCCCCTACAACAAAAAACAGCTTTGCGTTTTGACAAGCTTTTGAGTTTAGTGGCGGAGGCACATCCTAAAATCCGTATACGCTTTTCAACTTCCAATCCACAAGATATGTCTCTGGAGGTGTTAAAAGTCATGGCAAAATACGATAATATTTGCAAGTACATTCATCTACCAGTACAGTCGGGGAGCAATGCCATTCTCAAAAAAATGAACCGCCAACATACACGAAATGAGTATTTTGAACTTATTGATTCAATACGAAAAATCATTCCAGATTGTGGAATTTCTCATGATATGATTGCTGGTTTTCCTGGTGAAACTGAAAAAGATCACAAAGACACTTTGGATTTGATGGACTATGTAAAATACGACTTTGGATTCATGTTTGCCTACTCTGAACGTCCCGGGACTCTTGCAGAAAGAAAAATTGAGGACGATGTCCCTGAAACAGTAAAGAAAAGGAGACTCAATGAAATTATCCAAAAACAACAAGAACACAGTTTGTTTCGAACCCAACAATTTCTTGGAAAAACCGTTTGTGTTTTGATTGAAAAAACATCCAAACGATCAGAAAATCACTGGAGTGGTAGAACAACGCAAAACACAGTAGTTGTTTTTCCAAAAGGACGCTACACTGAAGGAGATTTTGTAGATGTCAAAATCAAGGAGTGTACCTCTGCTACCCTTTTGGGCGAGGCCGTTCAACTTTCAAATCAAATATAACCATGGATTCATTACAAAGTGTTAAACAACGTTTTGGAATAATTGGGAACAATTTGGGGCTCAATCGGGCACTTGAAAAAAGCCTGAGAGTATCGAATACAGATATTTCAGTTTTAGTAATTGGGGAAAGTGGTGTGGGAAAGGAAAGTATTCCAAAGATAATTCACCAGTATTCTCATAGAAAACACAACAAGTTCATCGCAGTAAACTGTGGAGCTATCCCAGAAGGAACTATTGATAGTGAGCTTTTTGGACACGAGAAAGGGGCCTTCACTGGAGCCACACAAACACGTGGGGGATATTTTGAAGTGGCTGATGGAGGGACTATTTTTTTAGACGAAGTAGGAGAACTCCCGCTACAAACTCAAGTGCGCCTGTTACGGGTCTTGGAAAGTGGAGAATTTATCAAAGTGGGGTCTTCTAAAGTCCAAAAAACCAATGTCAGAATTGTTGCTGCAACTAATGTCAATATGATTGAAGCCATCTCTAAAGGAAAATTTAGAGAAGATTTATATTACAGGCTCAGTACCGTAGAAATTCACCTTCCTCCTTTAAGAGACCGAAAGGAAGACATCGTATTATTGTTTCGGAAATTTGCAGCAGATTTTGCTCAAAAATACCATATGCCGCCGATAAAACTTGATGAACACGCACAAGCGCTACTGACTGATTACCGATGGAGTGGAAATATTAGACAACTCCGCAATGTAGCCGAACAAATATCTGTTTTAGAAAAAGAACGGAACATCAATGCTGCTGGTATTCGCCCTTATCTTCCTGACCGAGAGTCACAACTCCCCGCACTTATTGACAAAAAAGAAAGTAAAAGTGATTTTTCTTCAGAACGAGAAATCTTGTACAAAGTCCTTTTTGATATGAAAAGCGACCTAAATGATTTGAAAAAGCTCACTTTGGATTTGATCAAAAATGGTACTGAAAGTGAAATCAATGAAAAAAATCAAAGCCTTATCGAAAAAATATATGGCAAGAAAGACTCGCTGCCTGAAGAACCCAAGGCTTTAGATCCAGTTTCAATCACTCCAGAAACTCCAGAAATTTCAAAGGTAGAAACCGTGGATAAATATTCCTATGCCGAAACTATTGAAGAAGAGGAACCTCTTTCGCTACATGAAAAAGAATTGGAAATGATCAAACAAGCCCTCATTCGTAGCAAAGGAAAACGTAAATTAGCAGCACATGAATTAGGCATTTCTGAACGTACACTGTATCGAAAAATTAAACAATTTGACATCAATGACTTGGAATAGGATCACGATTTTGGTTGTATTTATTCTGGTTTTTGCCACACAATCCTGTGGGATATACTCCTTTACTGGAGCTTCAATCCCTCCAGGCGTAACCACTTTTCAGGTTAACTTTTTTGAAAATCAAGCAGGAAACAGACCTGGATCAACCGTAGAGCCTGGACTGGACAACGATTTTACCAATGCACTTCAAGACCTCATCATGAATCAAACCAATCTCAATCTGGTCAGTCAAGATGGACAATTGATTTACGAAGGAGAAATCACCGAGTACAGTGTGACCCCAATGTCTGCTACTTCTCAAAATACAGCTGCCCAAAACCGACTGAAGATGACTGTGGATTTTCGCTTTTTTAATATTCAAAAAGAGGAAGATGATTTTAACAAAAAATATTCTTTTTTTTATGATTTCCCTGCAGAACTTCAAGTGTATGACGTGATTGACAGTGCACACAAGGAAATTTTTGATCGAATTACTCAAGACATATTTAACGATACTTTAGCCAAATGGTAGTTGCAGATGCCCATTCGTTAGTTTCTCTCATAGAACAATTTGATCCTAATAATAAGGAACAACTCCAAATACTTAAAAATATACTGGAACAACATCCCAATTTTCATTGGATACGTGCACATTACCTCAAGGCCGTCCAAGCATTGGAACCTGAATCTTTTGATAAAAATCTTTCTCATACTGCCATTGCAACTTATGACCGAGGTTTATTGTACGAATTTATTGAAACCCAGACCCAACCTACAAAGCGTTCAGTATTCAAACAAAAACCTAAGGACAAAAAAGTCTCAGTCATAAAAGAAACTCAAATTGCAGAAAAAGATACCACGAAATCCCCTGCCAATCTGGAGGAAGTATCTTTACAATCCCCTCCAGAAACTATGCGCTTTTCAGAATGGGCAAGTTATCTGAAGACCCGTAAAGCCCCACAAAAAAACTTAAAAATCAATGATAAATTTGAACTTATCGATGCCTTTCTTTCCAAACAGGGCAAAATCATTCCTGACAAAAATTTAGAAAATAAAGAAGATTTAAGTGAAAAAAGTTGGGTTACTTCTGATGAACTAATGACAGAAACATTAGCCAAAGTTTTTGTCAAACAAAAAAAATACGACAACGCTCTAGAAGCCTATCAAATATTAGGCTTGAAATATCCAGAAAAAAATAGTTTCTTTGCAGACCAAATTAAAGAGATTAAAAGATTAAAAAAACTGAAAGAATAGTCCAATGAGCACATTTTCTATCTTCATTACCCTAATTATCGTAGTATGCTTCCTCCTTGTTTTGGTGGTTATGGTTCAAAATCCTAAAGGAGGAGGACTCTCTTCTTCTTTTGGTGGTGGAACACAACAAGTGGGTGGGGTTCAAAAAACCTCAGACTTTCTAGATCGAAGCACTTGGATTTTAGCTACACTTCTATTGGCTTTAATTTTAATTTCTAATGTTACTCTATCTTCTGGCGAAGGAGTCTCAGATTCCAAACTACTCGAAGATGGAACCCTACAACAGTTCATTCCCGAAACCCCTGCTCAGCAGATTGAGGAAATTCCAGAAATTCCTGCTGAAATACCCACTACAGAAATTCCTGAGATAGAGAATTAAACCCTTTGATTCTAAGCTGGGACTGACAGGCTGACATTTTTTAATGCAAATTGACAGTCCTTATCTACTTGGCATAGTTTCTGAAAAAAAACAATAAATTTTTAATCATGAGTAAAATGACTATAAAACCCTTAGCAGATCGAGTTCTTGTAGAGCCCGCTGCAGCAGAAACCAAAACATCCTCTGGAATCATCATCCCGGACAGCGCCAAAGAAAAACCTCAAAAAGGAACTGTGGTAGCGGTAGGTCCTGGAACTAAAGAAAACCCCATCACTGTTTCTAAAGGTGATAGTGTTTTATATGGTAAATATGCAGGGACGGAACTTCAGCATGAAGGAAAAGATTACCTCATAATGAAAGAAAGCGATATCCTCGCGATTGTATAACAACAAAAAAAATATTTAAAATGGCTAAAAGAATAGAATTTGATCTAGAAGCAAGAGATGGCATCAAACGTGGTGTAGATGCACTTGCCAACGCTGTAAAAGTTACTTTAGGTCCCAAAGGACGTAACGTCATCATAGGTAAGGCCTTCGGTGCACCCCAAGTAACCAAAGATGGGGTGACAGTAGCTAAAGAAATTGAACTTGAAGATGCTCTTGAAAATATGGGAGCTCAAATGGTAAAGGAAGTTGCTTCAAAAACCAACGACCTTGCAGGTGATGGAACTACAACAGCAACAATCTTAGCTCAAGCTATCGTAAAAGAAGGGCTTAAAAATGTAGCTGCGGGTGCTAATCCTCTTGACCTCAAAAGAGGAATTGATAAAGCCGTAGAGGCAATCGTTGGCTCTTTACAAAAACAATCCGCTGCCGTAGGAGATTCATCAGAAAAAATTCATCAGGTAGCCAGTATTTCGGCAAACAATGACTCCACTATTGGTGGCTTGATTACAGAGGCTTTTGAAAAAGTAGGTAAAGAAGGAGTAATTACTGTTGAAGAAGCCAAAGGTACTGACACTTATGTAGATGTAGTTGAAGGAATGCAATTTGACCGTGGATACCTTTCTCCTTACTTTGTGACAGACTCAGAAAAAATGGAGGCCGACTTGGAAACACCTTATATTTTACTTTACGATAAGAAAATCTCCACCATGAAGGATTTACTTCCTGTGTTAGAGCCAGTTGCACAGACAGGAAAACCCCTTTTGGTTATTGCTGAGGATGTTGATGGTGAAGCTTTGGCTACTTTAGTAGTCAACAAACTTCGTGGTGCACTGAAAATTGCTGCTGTAAAAGCACCTGGTTTCGGAGACCGAAGAAAAGCCATGTTGGAAGATATCGCAATTCTTACCGGTGGTGCCGTAATCTCAGAAGAACGAGGTTTTACACTTGAAAACACAACCATAGATATGCTTGGAACTGCAGAGCGTGTCACCATTGATAAAGACAATACTACAGTAGTGAATGGAAGTGGCGCCTCTGAAGACATTCAAGCTCGAGTAAATCAAATCAAATCTCAGATTGAGACAACGACTTCAGACTACGACAAAGAAAAGCTACAGGAACGTCTTGCCAAACTCTCTGGGGGGGTCGCAGTACTCTATGTAGGTGCACCTTCAGAAGTTGAAATGAAAGAAAAGAAAGACCGAGTAGATGATGCCCTACACGCAACACGTGCAGCTGTTGAAGAAGGTATCGTTGCCGGTGGAGGAGTTGCTCTACTCAATGCTAAAAAAGTTCTTGAAAAACTCAAAGCAGAAAACGCAGATGAGGCCACAGGGATCCAAATCATAAGCAAGGCTGTAGAAGCCCCTCTGAGAACCATCGTTGAAAACTCTGGAGGCGAAGGTTCAGTTGTAGTGTCTAAAGTTTCTGAAGGAACAGACAGCTTCGGTTACAATGCAAAAGACGGTTCTTACGTGGATATGCTTAAAGAAGGGATTATCGATCCTAAAAAAGTAACTCGTGTGGCGTTGGAAAATGCAGCTTCAGTAGCGGGCATGATTCTTACAACAGAATGTGCACTTATTGATATCAAAGAAGAGGCTCCTGCTGGCCCTCCTATGGGCGGCGGAGGCATGCCAGGCATGATGTAAGCCGATTTGTAGATTAATTTATAAGCTCCCTTTTTAGGGAGCTTTTTTTTTAATAAATAAATTTATTACATTACTCATCTAACTCAAATCTTATCATTATGACAAAAAAATTATTTTTATCAGGAATCGCAGGCTTTGTTGTCTATTTTCTTTTGGGATGGCTTGCTTATGGAATTTTGTTTACCGAAGACACTACAGGAGAAGAATCTTTGCTATTTATCGCATTGGGCTGCTTATTTTATGCCTTTATCTATGCGACTATTTTTACCCGCTGGGCCAATATTACCACCTTTACTACAGGGCTTAAAGCGGGAGCTATACTGGGACTTTTGTATGAACTGAGTTGGAGCTTCTTTTTCACTTCAGGAACCATAGAGATATTCCCATTTATCAAAGGAATACTCATCGGAGTTGTACTTACCAGTTTAATGGCAGGTGTCATCGCTTATGTGAATGGGAAAGTTTCCTAATTCAATCATTTTAAATAAAAAAGGCTCCCAATGGGAGCCTTTTTTTTATTCAATTGTCCGTTTGTACAGGCAACACATTGGCAACGCATTGTATGTACTGTCAAGAGCTTTCGCTAGAGGAGTATCATGTCCCGCAAAAGCAATTGCACGTTGGACTTCTTGTATAGGTTCCTTGCTTGGATCGTAAATCACAGAAATCACATTTGAAGGAATATCCCAAGTGGCTGTTTTAATTCCTTTAACAGTCAAGGCAGCTTTTTCTATACGTTTTTTACACATTTCACAGTTTCCACTCACTTCGAAACTGGTTTTTTCATTTTTTTTGTTTTGAGCCGAAACCGATAAAGGAGCAATCAACAACAAACAAAAGAGTAAAAGCTTTTTCATAATTTTTAAATTAAACAGTTAAATATACTTTATAAATTCCAACGTAACCCTGCATAAAGCATTCTTCCAAAAATAGGTGCGTAGACTTGTGCTGTATCAAAATTAATACCAAAAGGATCTTCTGCTCCAATTATTGGGCTGAGTTGTTTATAATCTCCAAGGTTTTCAACTCCGGCATAAAGTTCAAATTTTGCCGTAAAAGCTCGTGTCAACTGACTGTTCCATACGCCATAAGCCGGGGCGTAACTTCCCTCAGCATCCCTTTGGGTACTAACTAGCCGCTGTGGTCCCAAAGCGTGATAGGTAAGATCATAACGCCATTGGGCTTGCTTGCTATTCCTTGGAGATTCCCATCCCAGATTGGCAAAAAATCGGTTTTGAGCTTGTAAAGGACGCTGTAAGAACCCTGAATTGTAGGTGGTTTTTACATCGTAATTTTTGTAGGCAAAACGCAAACTCAAAGCCTCACTAGGGTTATAATCTATAGAAAGTTGAAAGCTGTTCGCACGACTTACACCATCTAGATTATAAAAAGAAATTTGACCTTCCTCTTCCCAATCTACAACCACTTGATCGTTAAAGTTTGTAATGTAATAGTCTGCGGTAATATCCCCTTCCCTTCCAAAAAGACGAAACAACTGACGTACACTGACTCCGTAATTCCATGCTTTTTCGGGGTTTAAACCATAAATTGACCCTCCATTTTCTGCAATATTTATGCGACGATTTGTTCCAAAAAGGGTTTGATTTTCTGCAAAAATATTGGCTGCTTTTCTTCCACTACCTACCGAAAAGCGAAGGATGGTATTTTCTTGAGGAAGATACCTCAGATGCAAACGTGGGGTAATAAATGTGCCCAACCGGTTGTGGATGTCCACGCGGATTCCTCCAACCAAAGAAAAATTCTCCAAACTGTCATAACTGTATTCAAAGAAACTCCCTACAGAATGATCACTTCGATTGAAGTAAAATGTATCCACGGTTTCCAAATAGCGATCATAAGAAAAGCTGATGCCTGTTTTAAATTTATTTTTAGTATTGCCAATAATTGAATTAAATAAAAGATTGGTATACACGCTTTGATGATCGATATCATAAACTCTAAAGCCATAAAAAGCCTTTTGTTTGTGATGGCTAAAAGCGGATTGAAAACCAAAGCTTTGATAGGACAATTCTGGAAAAACATACCCTATTTTTAGTGAGGCATCTATACGGTTGGTATCGATTTCACTGCCCCAAATACGGTTTTGATTTTGATCTTGATCTGGATCAAAACCTATAGCTCCTAGTTGTTTGTCATCTTGCATCAAACGAATGCTGCCAAAACCAACCCATCCCTTTTCTGCGTCTGTATACTGCCATCGATTAAGGATGTTGTACTGCTGAGACAAGGGAACGTCTAAAAAAGCGTCTCCATTACGATCCATTTCTTGGGTTCTTTGGTTACCATGGACAAATAAGCCGCTGCTCCAATTGTCGTCGATTTTCCAATTACCTTGAAGGTTAGCTTCTTGTCTTCCATTGGCTGAGGTAAACAAATTGAAAAACAATGGAACGTCGGAAAAAGGTTTTTTAATTTCGGTATTGATTTGACCTGCAATACTTTCAAAACCATTGACTACACTCCCCACACCTTTAGTAATCTGAATACTCTCAATCCAAGTCCCAGGAGTGAAGGATAGTCCATAAGCTTGTGAAGCACCTCGTACCATGGGAATGTTTTCTTCCGTAATCAAGAGATAAGGACTTGTAAGTCCCAACATTCGTATTTGTTTGGTTCCCGTTAAAGCGTCTGAAAAGTTAACATCAATGGAGGGATTGGTCTCAAAACTTTCTGACAAGTTACAACAAGCCGCCTTGAGAAGTTCAGCACTGTTGACATTGACTATATTTCGCGCTTCTAAATACGATTTCTGTATCGCTTTTCTTCTTTGAATTATTGTTACTTCATCTAGTTCTCCTGCATCACTTTCTTCTAAAAAATGAATGAGTAAGCGGTTTTCTTTTACACTCAGCGTATCTGACTTATAGCCAATATAGCTTAATATGAGATATTCCTCGGGTCCTAAATAAGGAAGGGTAAACTTTCCTTCTTCGTTGGTCACAGTTCCCGTTTGTGTATTGTTCCAAAATACATTGGCGCCAATCAATGGGATGGTTTCGTTTCCGTCTTTAGCAAGGACTCTCCCCTCAAGGTTCTCTTGAGCATTGAGTGCTAGGCCGTAAAAGGCCATGAGTATTAAAATATGTTTTTTCATTGGGTATTTTTTATTAATTAAGGATTCTATTATTCTAAAAATAAAAGAGCTCTTTAACCATAAAAAATAAAAGACTGTTGTACCAAAAAAAGTTTTTCCAGTTGAGGAGGAGGCGGATTCCAGTTGTATAATTCCTCAGAAACTGATACTGGTTTTAAATCAAGATTGTATATAGGAAGAAGAATTATCGCCTTTAAAATCGTGACTTTAGGGGCGACTTCTAAATGAACTTTTTGAGGTTCGTGGTTTTGAAAAAGTAAGGTGTCGTCTTCGCAGCACGGTTTTTTTGAAAAATTTGTTTTGAGCGGATCCGTTGCCTCCTCTTCCGATTCCATTCCACAGTCTTCTGGGAAGTAGGCAAAGGAAATCTCTGCGATGCGATCTCCACAATAATGAACGTTTAGTGCGTATCCTATTCGAGTCCCAAAAATTAGGAGGGCAAGGAAAATACTAATAAACGGCCTCATTTTCATAATTCAAAGATAACTTATTTAACTAACATAACCCATTAAAAGGATACATGCCATCAACAACATGATACCGTTCTCTATCAGTGTAGCTTCTGTCATAGGAAGTTTTAAAGCGGTGCCTAAACAAGCACATTCAATTTGATCCTTTTGACGTAATGAACGTAAAACGCCATAAGTAGTAAAAGACAAAATCACTATGGTAAGTACAAGTGCAATGGGAACCTGCCATTCAAGTAAAAAAGTAGCTCCCAAGGCTGTTTCAATAAAAGGATATATTTTGGCATACCCTGGAATTTTTTTTGCTAACGGATCGTAACGCGAAAATGAATCTGGAAATCCTCGATAGTCCAAAAACTTGAAAAAGCTAAATACGATAAAAAACAGGCCCATAAAGATTTGCATTGCTCTTTGAGGACGGACCTGAAGTAAAGAGGTCAAAAAAAGAGTTCCCGCTATGAGGTAAGCAAAGATTAGAAATAAAGGAAACAATTCTTTTAGCTTGGAGGTTTTCATTCCTCGTGTTGTAATTGGAGTATCTTCTTGCACTGAATATTTTGCCCCCAACAATGCTGAAATTTTATTTACGGATAGTTTTGTTACGGATCGAATTTGGGCAATCCCAGTTTCTAAAGAAACCTCAACAGCACTCACTTCTTCAAGGGTGTTGATTTTATCTGTAACTGCTTTTTGACAGCCCAAACAGGTCATACCAGAAATGTAAAATCGGTGTTCCATAGTCTCACTTCTGATGCAAAATTAAAACTATCTGTTGTTACTAAATACTAAATTCAAGTTAAAACAAGATTTACTTATAAATCGCCAATTAAATTTAAGCTTTAAGTTTAGAGATTGTGTACTTTTGTTCAGTCATGACAGTTGTATCTCACTCCAAAATCCTAACGGAAATAGAAACCCTTTTAAACGAATCAAAAACTGACGTCTTAAAAGGTTTAAAACAATCTTGTATGCTGCTCAGAGAACGTTTTGATCACTTTGATTGGGTGGGTTTTTATTTTGCAGATTTTGACAATAAAACTTTACATCTCAAAGTTTTTTCAGGGAAACCTACCGACCACACCGTTATACCTTTTGGGAAAGGGATTTGTGGTCAGGTTGCCGTTTCAAATCAAAATTTCATGGTCCCTGATGTAAATGCACAAGACAATTACATTGCTTGCAGTATTGATGTTCGTTCGGAACTAGTTATTCCTTTGTTTTTTGAAGGAAAAAATATTGGTCAAATCGATATCGATTCAAATAAAATAGACCCCTTTTCTAAAGAAGATGAGCTTTTACTTGAAGCTTGTTGCTCACTGATTTCAAATGCCTACGGTTCGTTATTATTAAGCTTATAAATCGCTATGCAAACAAAAAAAATAACTTCTGCACTGATTTCTGTATTTGATAAAACAGGATTAGAACCTTTGATTCAGGCTCTGGTTGACAATGGAGTTTCTTTGTATTCTACAGGAGGAACAGAACGTTTTATTAGAGAACAAGGCCATGAAGTAAACGCCGTAGAAGATCTCACAGGCTACCCGTCAATTCTTGGTGGGCGAGTTAAAACGTTACACCCTAAAGTGTTTGGAGGGATTCTCAATCGATCTGATAACCCCTCGGATCAGGATGAATTAAAAAACTTTGAAATTCCCGTTTTTGACTTAGTCATAGTAGACCTCTACCCTTTTGAAAAAACAGTTGCTGGTAATGCTACCGAGAGTGAAATTATAGAAAAAATTGATATTGGAGGAATCGCATTAATTCGAGCAGCAGCTAAAAATTTTAACGATATTTTATGCCTCTCTGACAAAGTAGATTACGAATCCTTTTTGACTCTTTACAAAACCTCCAACGGCACTACCAGCCTAGAAGACCGAAAGGCATTTGCTGTCAAAGCATTCCACACCTCTTCGCACTACGATACTGCTATTTTCAATCACTTTAATGAAAAGGAAAATCACTTGAAATTGAGCGTTAGTGATTCCAAAACCCTTCGCTATGGAGAAAACCCTCATCAAAAAGGATATTTTTATGGCCCGCTGTCGGAACTTTTGGATCAAGTTCATGGAAAAGAAATTTCCTACAATAATTTGTTGGATATCGATGCGGCGGTAAATTTAATGTCTGAATTTTACGAAGGAGGTCCCGCTTTTGGCATTTTAAAACACAACAACGCCTGTGGCTTTGCAGTGCGTGAAACCCTCAAAGAAGCCTATCAAGATGCCCTTGCTGGGGATCCCGTTTCTGCATTTGGTGGTGTGCTAATTTGCAACAAGGCTATTGACTTAAGCACTGCCACTCAAATTCATGATCTTTTTTGTGAGGTAGTAATCGCCCCTGAATATGAAACGGAAGCTTTACAGCTTTTAAAAGAAAAAAAGAATCGAATTCTTTTGATTCAAAAAGAAAACAAACTTGCTGAACAAAGTTTACGAACCTGTCTCAATGGAATTTTAGTCCAAGACAAAGACCTTAAAACAGATAGTGAAAGGGATTTGACAACAGTCACCAAAAAAGCACCAACAGCTTTTGAAGTCCAAGATTTATTATTTGCTTCAAAAATCTGTAAACACACCAAATCCAATACGATCGTGTTGGCAAAAAACCAACAGCTTCTCGCTTCGGGTACAGGTCAAACTTCACGTGTAGATGCTTTACATCAAGCGATTCATAAAGCTCAAAATTTTGGGTTTGATCTTCAAGGTGCAGTTATGGCAAGTGATGCCTTCTTTCCCTTTCCAGATTGTGTTGAAATTGCAAATCAGAAAGGAGTCAAAGCGGTCATTCAACCTGGGGGTTCTATCAAAGATGATTTATCCATTGCCTATTGTGACGCGCATGAAATGAGAATGGTATTCACAGGAATACGTCACTTTAAACATTAATTATTAATTTTACAATCAATCAGTATTAAAGATGGGTTTATTTTCAGAAGACATTGCAATAGATTTGGGTACTGCAAACACCCTAATTATTCACAATGATAAAGTTGTGGTCAACAGCCCGTCTATCGTTGCTATCGATCGAACGACAAACAAGGTGATAGCCATTGGTCAAGAAGCCAGTATGATGCAAGGAAAAACCCATGAGAACATTAGGACTGTACGCCCCTTGAAAGATGGTGTAATTGCAGATTTCAATGCTTCAGAGCAAATGATCAGTCGTTTGATCAAAAGCATTCCTACTTTGAAGCGTCGTTTTTTTACTCCCTCCTTGCGAATGGTTATTTGCATTCCTTCAGGTATTACTGAGGTAGAAATGAGAGCGGTAAAAGAATCTGCAGAACGTGTTAATGGAAAAGAAGTTTACCTAATTCACGAACCGATGGCTGCTGCCATTGGAATTGGAATTGATATCATGCAACCTAAAGGAAACATGATTGTTGATATTGGAGGAGGAACTACTGAAATTGCAGTAATTGCCCTTTCTGGAATCGTATGTGACAAATCCATTAAGATTGCAGGTGATGTCTTTACAAGTGACATCATCAATTACATGCGTAGTAAGCATAATCTCTACATTGGTGATCGTACAGCAGAAAAAATTAAAATCCTTGTGGGAAGTGTTGTCGAAGATTTAGAAAATCCGCCCGAAGAAATGTCAGTTCAAGGGAGAGATTTACTTTCAGGCAAACCCAAACAGGTAATCATTAACCATGTAGAAGTGTCAAAGGCATTAGACAAATCGGTAATTCGTATTGAAGATGCCATAATGGAAGCCCTATCTCAAACACCTCCAGAACTCTCGGCAGATATTTACAATACTGGGATTTACCTCGCAGGAGGGGGAGCCTTACTCAGAGGATTAGACAAGCGTTTGTCTCAAAAAACGGATCTGCCCATTTATGTTGCAGAAGAACCTTTACAAGCCGTAGTTCGCGGTACAGGGATTGCTTTGAAAAATGTAGAACGATATAAAACGGTTCTGATAAAATAATTTGGTATGCAGCGAATCTTCAATGCGCTCGTACAATTTAGAAACCCCATTCTTTACTTTGTACTTTTAGGAATCTCATTACTGTTTTTAAACAATAGAAGTAACTTTCACCAAAGTCAATTACACAATTACAGCTTGTATTTTTCGCAAAGCCTGTACGGTGTGAGTCATCGTATAAGCAACTATTTTCAGTTGAAAAAAATCAACGATCAACTCCTTCAGGAAAACAGAGCACTTAAAGAATTGGAATTAAAATCAAATGGTATAGCACTATATCCTTCTGCATTAAAAACGAAAAGACGTTTTCCTTTTCAAGTCAAAGCTGCCCATGTAATCAAAAACAGTTTTTTAAATCAACAAAATTATCTCATCATTGATAAAGGAGCTAAAGATGGGATCGAAGAGGAAATGGCAGTAATCACCGATCGAGGAATTATAGGTATTGTGAAAACTGTTTCTGAACACTACGCCAGCGTTATTTCAATTTTAAATCAAGACTTAAAAATTAATGTACGTCTTAAAAAAAATCCTGCTTTCGGAACCCTTTCATGGAAAGGTAAAAATCCAATTGATTTTCAAGTTGAAGATATTGTTATGAATGCCGGATTAGAAAAAGGAGACACACTGATTACTGGGGGGATGTCCTCCTACTTTCCTTTAGGAATTCCACTTGGAAAAATTACTGATTTTGAACGGAATATTCAGAGTGGTTATTACACTATTAGTACCGAGCTATTTGAAGACCCTTCACAAGTGTACTATGTGTACGTAATCGAAAATTTAGAGGTTAAAGAGATCAATGGCTTAAATAAAGAACTCCCCAAATGAACAGAGATACACTAGCCCTTTGCAGTATTTTTTTACTCTTGGTTTTACTTCAAGTGATGCTGTTTAATAACTTATATCTCTTTGGTTTTATCAATCCCATGGTGTATCTTTTTTTTATTGTAGTCTATCGTTTTGAAAATGATCAAACCCTCTTTATTCTCCTTAGCTTTCTGCTTGGGTTTGCGATTGATTTTTTGTCCCAGTCTGGGGGGGCTCACACTATTGCTACACTTACCATTGCCTTTCTAAGACCAATCATAATTCGAAGTGCATTTGGAGTAACGTCAGAGATTCCCTCTAGCTTTCAGAATGATTCAAGAATACTTTCCAAAACTGCATTCCTCGCTCTACTAATAGGTGTTCATCATCTGATTTACTATAGCATTGTTTTTTTTAACTTGAATGCCTTTTATCTTATTTTAAAGAATACCCTGCTAACTTCTGTATTTTCATTAATTTTAATTGCTTTGGTTTCTAGTCTTTACAAAAAATTAAATGATTCGTAAATTTCTCTTATTGAGTTTTACACTTGGAAGTGCCCTACTTTTTATCTTCCAGCTTTCAGTATTACAGCTATTTAACTCGGAGTACAGAGAACGTTCATTAAATAATGCCGTACAAGCACGCCCCGTATACCCCACCCGTGGTTTGATTTACGATCGGAATGGCTCCCTCTGGGTGGCAAATAAACCCGTTTTTGATTTGATGGTGGTCCCTGAAAACTTAAATAGTTTTGATACGCTAGAATTAACAAAGAGTTTAAAAATATCTAAAAAAGAACTTCTTTTTCAACTACAAAACGCAAAACGGTTTTCAAAAAAACTTCCCTCTGTAGTTCTGCGGGAGCTGTCCATGTCGGAAGTTGCCGTATTTCAAGAAAAAATGTGGAAATACCCAGGTTTTTATTTCCAAAAGAAATCTACTCGAGATTATGTACTGCCAATCGGAGCCAATGTATTGGGATATATAAGTGAGACCAACCAATCGGAAATAAAATCCAAAACAGATTATGACCTTGGAGAAATGATTGGTCGTCAAGGAATCGAAAAAACTTATGAAAAAATATTGCGTGGCACAAAAGGAGTACAACTCTTTCAAAAAGATCGCTTTAATCGAATCATAGGACCTTATGAAGGAGGTGCGTCTGACAAAGCCCCTGAGGCCGCTGAAGACATAACCCTAACTATAGATGCTGTATTGCAGGCCTATGGAGAGTCACTTATGAATAATAAAAGAGGTGGTATCGTTGCATTAGAACCCCAAAGCGGAGAAGTACTTGCCTTGATCACCGCGCCTAATTACAATCCTAATTTATTGGTTGGGAGGGATCGTTCTAAATTTTTCAAAAAACTAGTCAAAGACACACTTGCCAAACCGCTTTTTGATCGAAGTTTACAAGCAGAATACTCCCCAGGATCTCCCTTCAAAACACTCAACGCACTAATAGGGCTTCAAGAAAAAGTGATTTCGCCAGAAACTGTTTTTAATTGTAATGCAGGACATTTCTATGCCAGAGGGTCGTTTATGGGTTGTCATTGTAGAGTTGGGTCTCAAAGTAACTTGATAAAAGGAATTTACAACTCTTGTAACACGTATTTCGCAAAAACATTTACGAGAATTATTGAAAGCCAACCTACTTCAGAGGAAGGTGTTCGTCTGTGGCATTCTTATCTAGAAAAATTTGGTTTAGGTGATTATTTAGGTTACGACTTGCCTATAGGTAAGCCGGGTTTTATTCCCGATAGTGGGTTTTATAACCGGTGGTATCCAAAAGGAAAATGGGGAGCTACTACAATAATTTCCAATGCAATAGGTCAGGGCGAAATTTTGACAACTCCCATTCAAATGGCAAACTTTACAGCCACAATTGCCAATCGAGGATATTTTAGAAAACCCCATTTTAAAAAGACCAAATCGCAAAAAGAAAGCGATTCCCTATACCCTAAGAACCCAACTTCAATTGATACCGAACATTTTGAAACGGTTATCAGAGGAATGTATCAGGTGGTTGAACAAGGCACAGCCCGAATTGCCAAAATAAAAGGAATAGACGTTTGTGGAAAAACAGGAACCGTTGAGAATTTTATTCTTCTTAACGGCGAAAAAACACAACTCACTGATCACTCTATTTTTGTGGCTTTTGCCCCCAAAGATGATCCTAAAATCGCTCTTGCTGTTTTTATAGAAAACGGCTATTGGGGTGGAAGGTGGGCTGCTCCAATTGCGAGTTTGATGATTGAAAAATACTTGACTGGAGAGGTAAAAAGGAGTTGGTTAGAAAATAGAATGCTAGAAGGAAGCCTCCAGGCAGAATACGAAAAACCTCTTTTAGGTAAAGCCTTTACGATCAATGAATAAAAGCTTTCTTTTTCGCATCGATTGGTTGAGTTTTTTCATCTATTTGATTCTGGTCTCTTTTGGAATCACAAATATATATTCTACAGGTTTTACAGATGACACCCAGTCCCTAATGGAATGGGGATCCCCAGCAGGGAAGCAGTTTTGGATTTTTTTATTCTCACTTCTACTTCTTCCTTTTGTTTTATTTATCAATTCCAACTTCTTTGAACATTTATCTTATGTGTTTTACAGCCTCTCGATCTTAAGTCTAATAGGATTGTTTTTTTTTGGTCAGAAAATCTCTGGAGCAACCTCTTGGTATTTGATTGGAGGGTTTAGTTTGCAACCTTCTGAGTTTGCAAAAATCACAACGGCTTTGTTGATATCAACAAAATTAAGCTCCATTCAAATGGACTTTAAAAAAGGAAGGGATCTCATGAAATTATTTGTAATGATTGGAGCCCCAACAGCACTTGTAATCCTTCAACCCGATGCAGGTTCTGCGCTCGTGTTTCTATCATTATTTTTCGTTTTATTTCGAGAAGGTTTGGACATGAGAGTATTTTATTTGGCAATAGGACTCGTCATCGTTTTTATATTAACCCTACTTTTTGAACCCCTAACTTTGAGTCTTGCTTTAGTGGTTCTTTTTTTATTGGCTTTTCAATGGGTCAAAAAAAATAATTCAAGAACCAAAAGGACTCCTTTTCTTCTTGTTTTTTTGGGTTTGGTCTTTTTTTCGTTTTCTGTAAATTTTATTTTTAATAACGTTTTTGAACAACGACACCGTGACCGGTTTAACATTATACTGGGTCTTGAAGTCGATTCACAAGGAATTGGATATAACATCAATCAATCTAAAATTGCAATAGGTTCTGGTGGATTTTCAGGAAAAGGCTTTTTGAATGGTACCCAAACCAAAGGAGATTTTGTACCCGAACAACACACAGACTACATTTTTAGTACCATAGGCGAAGAATGGGGGTTTTTGGGTAGTAGTGGACTCATTATCTTATTTACGATTCTACTTCTTCGTATCCTTTATAGGGCAGAAAAACATACAAATCCTTTTCCGAGGATTTTCTCTTACTGCTTTGCCAGCATGCTCTTTATTCATTTTTTTATCAATATTGGTATGACCTTAGGTCTGGTTCCTACTGTTGGGATCCCGCTTCCCTACATCAGCTACGGGGGCACAAATCTCCTGGCATTTAGCCTGATGCTATTTATTTATTTGAACCTCGACGCAAACCGTCTGAGCTAAATTAACGTCTTACATCCAACGCATCTCTGAGGCTATTTCCCAACGTCATGAAGGCCAAAACCAAGCTCATAATGGCAATTCCGGGTAAGATTGCTAAATAAGGTTTTCCAAGTAATAAATATCTAAAATGATCTTTGACCATTCCTCCCCAACTAGGCATTGGGGGCTGTGCTCCAATCCCTAAAAAACTCAATCCGCTTTCCATCAAAATAGCACTAGCAAAGTTGGCGGCAGAAATCACAATTAGAGGCGCTAGGGTCATGGGAAGAATATGATATACTAAAAGTCGGGCTTTGGAAAACCCAAGTACAGTACCCGCTTGGACATATACCTCTTCTTTTGTAGATTTCACTAACCCTCGAACTAGGCGTGCAACCTCAACCCACATAGTCAAACCCACAGCAACAAAAACTTGCCAAAATCCACGTCCTAAGGCTAGTGTAATAGCAATCACCATCAAAAGGGTGGGTATAGACCACATCACATTGATAAACCACATGATCAATTTATCCATCAATCCTCCATAAAAGCCTGCTATGGCTCCTAAGAAAACCCCTACTAATAAGGAAATAAATACTGCTACAAAACCTATAGATATTGAAATCCTCGATCCGATAATCAATCGGCTTAACAAGTCTCTTCCATATTTATCAGTACCTAAAAGAAACTGTTTTTTCTGAATATACAGCTGTTCTACATCCTCCCTTTGGGTGCCATTAGGAAACTGGGTAAAGGGTATTGTTTCAAAATAATCGGTAGCATTTCCAAAACGTTTGAAAGAAATTTCTCCTTCAGACCATCGAATTTCTTCAACAGGAATTTCTTCATTGGCATTGTTTGTTCCGGAAAAAAAATTCATGTCTTCCAAAATTACATCTCTGGGAATTGTCAAAATTTGACAGGTAAAACCAGGTGGCTTGGAATGAATAGATAGTCGCATTTGATTTGCAAACCTAGTGGAGTCAGGAGCCAATTGATAGGCAAAAACTGCAATGCAGCAAATTGCAACAATATAAATAGCACTTACTATAGCCCACACGTCTTTATTCAGTCGATTTAAAGCGCGTTTAAACTCCAATTGGACTTATTCTTTTTTGTTTTGAGCGATGGAGCGTTCTACTTTTATTGAAGTTGAAAGATCTTTGAGTATTTCTACTGCTTCAGAAATATAAATGTCTTTCTTTAACGATTCTATTCCGCGTTTCCTTTTTTCAATGGAGTCCTCATTGGGGAGTTCCGTTGCTCCTGCTTCGGGAAGCCATTCAAATTCATAAGGAGCCTCGTATTCAGAAAGTTTTTTAAATCGTTTTGAATATTCTTTTTTAGTGTCACGTTCTGCCTTAAAGGATTCGTAATCCAAGAAATAACTAAAATCGTTTTGTTGTTTTTCTACCCAAAGTGCTTGTTCGTCAATCAAATTGATCATTGGATTGTTCTCCAAACGCTTTTTACTTTGTTCTAGAGAATATTTATAATTGGTCATTGAGGAATAGGGTTTATAAGATGCAGGTGTAATTCGATCCCAAGCTAGAGGGTTGTCTTGATCTTTTTCACCCATTTCCACATAGGCATACCGATCTGGAAACACAATATCACTTTTAACCCCTTCCAACTGTGTGGACTGACCATTGACACGATAAAATTTGTCTGTAGTGATTTTGAGTGCGCCTAAATCGCCATAGGTTCCTCCATTGATCATACGATTTAGATCAACAACATTTTGAACGGTACCTTTTCCAAAGGTTTGTTTGCTTCCCAGGATTATTGCTCGTTTGTAGTCTTGAAGTGCCGCGGCAATAATTTCTGAAGCTGAGGCGGAGAACTCATTGACTAAAACTACGAGTGGACCGTCCCATACTACTGAAGGATCTTCATCATTTAAAACTTCTTTTTTACCACCTGTACTTTTTACTTGCACTACGGGTCCTTCTTCTATAAAATAGCCCGTCATATCCACTACTGTTTTTAAAGAACCTCCTCCATTATTTCTCAAGTCCAAGATGATTCCTTTTACATTTTTCTTTTTTAGTTGCTCCAATTCTTTTTTGACATCCGTAGCTGCATTGCGCGCATTGTAATCCTCAAAATTGATGTAAAATTTGGGTAGTTCTATCAGTCCGTACTGTCCCGACTCATCTTTGATCAAGGTAGATTTTGCATAGGTCTCCTCAAGCTCTACCACATCTCTTTTGATTCCGACTTCCTCAATATTCCCTTCTACCCGCTTGATGGTAAGGAATACTTCAGTTCCTTTTGGACCTTTAATTAACTTTACAGCATCATCAATAACCATTCCCGCTATATCAATCGCTTCTTCTTCGTCCGCTTGTCGTACTTTTAAGATTACATCACCCACTTCTAGCAGGTTGTCTCTCCATACGGGTCCTCCAGAGATGATCTCAACTACATTGATTTGTTGATTTCTCTTATTGAGGCGCGCTCCGATTCCTTCAAATTTTCCAGACATAGACATATCGAAACGATCTTTGTCACTAGGCGCAAAATAAAATGTATGAGGGTCAAATTGGAGAACGATAGAGTTTACATAAATGGAAAACCAATCTTTACGTTTTTGATCATTGTAGATTTCAAAAAAATTAGCCATATTTTCTGAAACGTCAATTCTAGCATTGTTTTCTAGAACTTCGTCAGAAATCATTTCATATGATTGGTCTTGTTCTTTTTTTTGCAATTCCTCCTCTTTTTTCGCTGTAAAAGTTTGTAAGGCACTTAATTTGAATCGCTTTCTCCAGATTGATTTTAATTCCGAAATATTTTTGGCATACGGAAGGTTATCATAGTCTAAGTTTATTTCATCTTTTTTGGAAAAATCAAATGGTTTTTCGAGCAATTCATTATAAAACCCTTCAACTTGCTTCATACGTTCCATAAGCTTGGTGAAGGTGAGATCAAAAAAGCGGATTTGAGCCTCCTTTAACTCATCATCAATTTGATAACGATACGGTTCAAAACTTCGAATGTCTGAGTTTAGAAAAAATCGATGTTGGCCATCAAGACTTTCTAAATAATTCATATAAACATTTTCAGAAAAAGTGTCGTTAATTTCTTTGGGATCGTAATGTCCCCGGTCTAGGACGTAAGAAATAATTTCTAGAAGCAGCTTGTCTTTATTGGGATCTTCATCTTTTAATGAAAATCCAAAAACAAATCCACTGATTAAAATAAATGATAAAATCCAAATGTATTTTCTCATCGGGGGTTTTTTTGTTTTCATATTCATAGCCTATACTGGCTAAAGATAAACATATTCTAAAATACTTTATGTTAATAATGTTTTAAAAGAAAGCGGGTAAAGATTTCTTACTTTAGCCCTGAAACAAGCATTATGAAATCAAAACCGCTTATCCTAGTAACCAATGACGATGGTATCACGGCTCCTGGTCTACGAACTTTGATTGAAATCATGAATGAGATTGGGGAAGTTTTTGTTGTGGCACCAGACTCACCTCAATCTGCAATGGGACATGCCATTACGATCAATTCTACGTTACACTGTCAAAAAATTAAAGTAGCCGAAGGGCCACAGGTGGAGTATAGCTGCTCCGGAACACCTGCCGATTGTGTAAAACTAGCTGTCAATGAGCTTTTAGATCGCAAGCCCGATCTTTGTGTTTCTGGAATCAACCACGGTTCAAATTCTTCTATCAATGTGATCTATTCAGGAACCATGAGTGCGGCTATGGAAGCGGGGATTGAAGGAATTCCTGCCATTGGTTTTTCCCTTTTAGATTTTCAGTGGAACGCTGATTTTGAGCCACTCAGAAATTTTGTTCGACAAATTACTCTTGAAGCTTTAAGAAATGGAATTCCGAAAGATGTAGTGCTCAATATCAATTTCCCCAAATTAAAAGAAGAAGAGATAAAAGGAATTAAAATCTGTAGACAAGCACGCGCCAACTGGGTAGAAGAATTTGATAAAAGAACCAATCCTATGGGGCGCGAATACTATTGGCTGACAGGAACTTTTGTCAACGAAGACAAAGGAGAAGATACCGATGAGTGGGCCTTGAGTCAGGGGTACATCTCGATCGTCCCTACTCAATTTGATCTGACTGCACATCACAGCATCCAACAACTCAACACGTGGAATTTTTAAGAGATAAATATTTTTTTTGGGGGGTACTGGCTGGACTTTTATGGGCTAGTTTTGGTGTTATTATGCTCATTTTTACACTCTCTGATACTTCAATAGAAGCAAGTTTTTATTCGCTTTACCAACAACAAAAATTAGGGGGCTTGATTTCTTTGGGAGCCATGATCAATCTTCCTATTTTCTTTATTGCGATACGCAAAAATAAATTTGCTTTCGCTGCAGGTTTGGTTGCAATATCTTTGGTTTTAGTCCTTTTGATTGCAATCTTAAAGCTCAATTTCTAAATTTTTTAATCTGTGAAGTATTATCTCATTTCTGGCGAAGCCTCTGGTGATCTTCACGGTGCCAACCTCATTCGTGCTTTAAAAACACGTGATCCTAAAGCGGTATTTAGAGCCTGGGGAGGGAATTTGATCAAACAAGAAGGAGCTACCCTTGTAAAGCATTATAAGGAATTGGCATTTATGGGCTTTTGGGAAGTCATTTCAAACCTTTCAACTATTGTGCAAAATATTGCCTTTTGCAAAAAAGACATTCTTCAATTTGACCCCGATGTTATCATTTTTGTGGATTATCCAGGATTCAATCTGAGAATTGCAAAATGGACCCATAAAAAAGGATTTAAAAACCATTACTATATCAGTCCTCAAGTTTGGGCATGGAAGGAAAATCGGGTGATTCAAATGAAACGTTATTTAGATGCGTTGTACGTAATCCTTCCTTTTGAAAAATTGTTTTTTGAAGAAAAGCATCAATTTCCAGTTCATTTTGTTGGCCATCCTATTCAGGATGAATTGTGCACATATAAAGAACACAGAAAATTTTTTGAAGTCCATCAACTGGATCCTAAAACTCCTATCATTGCATTACTTCCTGGGAGCCGTCTTCAAGAAATTCACAAAATGCTACCCCTTTTCATTCAAGTCGCTACTCATTTTAAATCCTTCCAATTTGTCATTGCTGGTGCGCCAGGAATTCCATCTGCAAGCTATGAACCGCTAATTAAAAATACGTCGATAAAAATTATATACTCCGACACTTATGGGCTGTTAAAAAAAAGCAAGGCTGCACTGGTTACAAGCGGAACTGCTACTTTGGAAACAGCGCTTTTGGAAGTCCCTCAGTTGGTCTGCTATAAAAGTAATCCCATAAACTACTGGATAGGGAAAAAGATAGTGAAACTGAAATACATTTCTTTGGTCAATTTAATTCTGAATCGAGAGGCAGTCAAAGAACTCATTCAAGATGATTGTAATTATAAAAAACTAGTGGAAAATCTGGAACTTCTTATGAAAAAGAATACCCTAGATAAAATTAGGATGGACTACAGGGACTTAAAAAAACAATTGGGTGGCCCTGGGGCTAGTGAAAAAACAGCAGACCTCATTTTTAAAGCAATTCAATAAGACTATTTTTTGGTGAAGTAAAAACCTTTTACATTAGGGTATGCATTTGCCCCGATCCATACTCTATCCTTTGGTGATTCTTTTTTGTCTTGGAGGAATTAGTTTTCACCTGTTTAAAATTCTGCCTTATTGGCTTTCTTTTATTCTTTTTTTGTCTTTTTTAACGGGTGTTTTTTTGCTTAAAAATAACCAGAGAAAACTCAAAAGTCTGTTGCTTTATGCTTGTTACTTTAGTATGGGTTACCTAAATTTTCAAACCTATTATCATCAACCCAAAACACATTATCTCCAAAACCCCTCTTCTGAAACTGTGGAATTCAAAAGAATCAGAATTCTAGAAAAACTTTATGAAACCTCCTTTACAAATGCCTATTTAACTTTACTCGAATCTAAAGACACAAAACCTGCTTCAGGTAAACTAATTCTTTATCAAGAAAAAGACAGTCTTTCAGCAGCTTATAGATTAGGGGAAAAAATCCTTACTACAGCAACAATAGTTTCCATTGATGAACCCAGAAATCCAGGCGCTTTTTCTTATAAAAAATATTTAGAAAATTTGGGGGTGTATGGACAACTGAATCTTAATTCGAATAATGGATGGGTTGTAGAGTCCTCGGTAAGCTCATTTCAATTCTGGTTTGCCCGTTTAAGAAAAATTCTCCATTCTAAAATTGAAGATAGCGTCTTGCATTCTGAATCCAAATCCATGCTTCAAGCACTATTGTTGGCAGAGCGAAAAGCTATAGGAGAAGAACGCATTGAGGAGTATGCCTGGGCTGGAGTATTACATCTTTTGGCACTTTCAGGTCTTCACATTGGTCTTATAGTAGAACTGTTGCTTTTGCTATTAAGTCCTCTTCGATGGATTCGGTATGGTAATTATTTACGCCTGAGCCTCATCCTTGTCTTTCTCTGGGGTTTTACTTTATTTGTCGGCTTGCCTGCCTCTGTAGTCCGTGCGTCAACCCTGTTTTCATTTTTAACAGTAGGGCGTTTTATCCATCATGGGAAAAATACATTTCATTTTACTGTGGTTTCCTTTCTCGTTTTACTGTTGGCTCACCCTCCATTTCTAAGGCAAATTGGTTTTCAATTTAGCTTTTTGGCAGTGGACAACGGTAAGCCTAGCAGCACAAATTGCAGTGGGTCCTTTGAGTGTCTATTATTTTCATCAATTTCCAAGTTTGTTTTTGATAAGCAACCTTTTGATCGTACCTTTTTTTGGTTTATTTCTGTTTTTGGTTCTTGGGGTTTTCATCTTACTTATGGTGGATTTACTCCCTCATTTTCTAGTTGGAATATTGGATAGTACAGTTCATCTTTTAAATGGGTCGGTTTCGTGGATTGCTCAGAACGATCCGTTTCGTTTGGATCAACTTTACCTTTCTATTCCCGTGTTGCTAGGACTGTCCATATTCCTTTTTTTTCTCGTCCTTATACTAGAAAGAAAACCCTTTTTCTATAAGGTAGGCACTGCTGTTTCCTTTTTAATTTTACTTTCTTTAATCCTGTATGAAAAGAAGAAGACCGCAAAGGAACACGTCTTTTGGATATTTCATTTGCACAATCAAAGTAGCATTGGATATCTTAAATCAGGAGTATTCTATCATCATTCTTCTAATTCTGAAAAATCCCAACGCATCCATTCTGATTTTGCAAACTCAAGAAGCCTATACCAATTTCAAGAACTATCAGTTAAGAATTTTTTTAGCTTAGATTCTTTTCATTTGTTAATCTTGGACGACGAGAAAAGTTATACACTTCCGAACTATCGCCCTACCCATATTCTGTTGCAAAATGATGCTAAAATTAATCTGGATCGACTTCTGCAAATACATCAACCCCAGCTGATTATTTCAGACGGATCCAACAGTCCTTGGATGACAGAAAGGTGGAGGCAAAGTTGTGAAAAATATGCTATCCCTTTCTACAATACACGAAAAAGTGGGGCTCTAAAAATTAACCTCGGAAACGAGGGATGAAGTTTTTCTTGTAGTTTTCGAAGTCTTCAGGTTTGGAAAACACTTGATAATCGCCTGTTTTAATCATTTTTAAATAAAGCTCA
>Ga0222719_10000067_pt1 | contig 92965 bp, 89 predicted proteins | sample C33_34DmetaG_FD_165039 | JGI IMG/M metagenome (GOLD analysis project Ga0222719, IMG submission 165039) | Estuarine water microbial communities from San Francisco Bay, California, United States - C33_34D | ecosystem: Environmental > Aquatic > Marine > Unclassified | place: USA: California... | reverse complement strand
GCACGTAAAAGACCTTTCTCGGTTTAAGGGTTTTAAATTAATAAATGCAATGAGGGATTTCAATATGGATATGATCTCGATAGAAAAAATAACTGCTTAAGCAGTTTTCTTTTTCCAAACTTCTATCGCTTTTAGTGCCATGCCTTTGGGGTCGTTTTCTAATGCTGTTTTAATTTGTTGATGGGAGAGTTCTTGAAGCTTTTCTAATGCCTTAGACTGTATCTCTTGAACAGAAATAACATCCAAAGCTTTTACCCTCAATCTACCCGGATAACCATGTGTGGTATACCAAGGAAATTTGCGTTTACAATCCAGAAAAACCATTGGAAAAACAGGTAGTTCATGTTCGATAGCTAATTTAAAAGCTCCTCTTTTAAAAGGGTTTAACAAAATCGTTTCGTCTATGTACTCTGCTTCAGGAAAGATACAAACACTGTATCCTTTTTGGATTACTTTTTGAGCGCGTTCGTAGACTCCAAAACGGCTTTTGCTAGAACTTCGATCTACCATAATAGCTGCGCGTTTATAGAGGTATCCAAAGATGGGGATTTTGACCAATTCTTTTTTGCCAACAAATACAAAAGGGGTTTTCCGCATTCGCAACATTACCATGATATCAATATAACTTGTATGATTCGCTACCAGCATGAAGCTTTTCCCTTCAGGAGGAAAAGTGTCCATTTTTTTAACCCAAAACCCCATGCCAAGGAGTACAAAAGGTGCCCAAATGTTTCGTGCTACCCAAAAAACGTAACGATATCCATTTGGTAATAATAACATTAAAGCTAAAGGAAAAAACAATAGCACAACGGGGGTTGCTGCTAAAACATAAAACCATATTCTCCACAAAACGAGTGCCACTTTTCTCATGAAATATATCTCTTGATAAAGTTACAGATCTTTCATATAGTTATTGCAGTTGTAACCTACTAAAATAGTTTCAGTGACATATCGGGAATTAAGAGACCAACAAAAATCTCCATATCAGAGTTGCTCTCCTATTTGAGGAAACGTACCTTTGTATAAATTTTTTGAAATGGCAAGAGTTTTAACAGGGGTACAATCTACCGGCACTCCACATTTAGGCAATTTATTGGGAGCTGTAATTCCCGCCATAGAGCTTTCTAAAGCTAGTCCTGACGATTCTTTCCTTTTTATCGCGGATTTACATTCTTTAACTCAGATTAAAAATGGAGAGTTACTCCGTGAGAACACCTTTGCAACAGCCGCTGCTTGGTTAGCGTGCGGTCTAGACATTAACAAAACACATTTCTATCGTCAAAGTGATGTTAGTGAGGTAACGGAATTAGCCTGGTATCTCAACTGCTTTTTTCCTTACCAACGACTTACACTGGCACATTCTTTTAAAGACAAGTCTGAACAATTATCGGATATTAATGCAGGTTTGTTTTCTTATCCAATGCTTATGGCAGCGGATATTTTATTGTATGATGCCGAAATTGTTCCTGTAGGTAAAGACCAATTGCAACATCTGGAAATCACACGTGATGTTGCCTCGCGTTTCAATCATCAACTGGGTGATACTTTTGTTATTCCACAAGCCAAAATTCAAGAAAACACCCAACACATACCTGGTACTGATGGGCAAAAAATGAGTAAGTCACGTAACAACACGATTAATATCTTTTTGCCACAAAAAAAACTACGAAAACAAGTAATGGGAATCCAAACCGATAGTGCTCCTTTAGAAGCAGTAAAAGATCCTGAGACTTGTACTGTTTTTGCTTTGTATTCTCTACTAGCAACTGATTCTGAAACTCAAGCATTACGTGACAAATACCTTGCAGGGGGAATGGGATATGGTTATGCCAAACAATTACTTTTTGATTTGATCCTTGAGCGTTTTGAAAAAGAACGTTTCCAATTTGATTATTATTATCAGCATCCTGAAGAGGTTCAAATTGCGCTTGCTAAAGGGGCTGAAAAAGCCCGTAAAGTTGCCAGTGAAGTACTATTAAGGGTACGTAAAAAGGTTGGGTATTAAATCCATTCAAACTGTTTGCCCGGTAATGCACGAACGAAGCCTTTCATTTCCATTTGAATTAAAGTGGCTGCTGTTTTACTTATTTTCCATCCCAATTCAAGCGCCAATTCATCTAGTCCTATTTTGTTGGATTTACTGAATTGATCGTATATTTTTTGTTCTTCTTCAGATAATGTTTGGAAAAGTGTCTTTTGAATTCCTTTTGCTTTTGGTTGAATTTCCCATCCCAATGATTTGATAAGCTCTTGAGGATCTGATAAGAGTTGTGCTTTCTGCTGAACAATAAGCTAATGGCATCCCTGACTTTTCGAATCTGAAGGACGTCCTGGGACATCAAATAACTCCCGCCCGTATTGATGTGCTAACGTTGCCGTATTCATACTTCCTCCAGCCAGACCAGATTCAATTACAATTGTAGCATGTGCCATTCCAGCAATCAAACGATTGCGCTGAGGAAAATTCTCTTTTCTAAAATGAGAATTGGGGAAGAAGTCGGTCAATAGTGCACCCTGCTTACACAAGGACTGGGCTATTTCATAATGCTCAATAGGATAAATACGCTCCAAACCGTGTGCTAAGCAAGCCACTGTTTCTGATCCTTTCTCTAAAGCAAAGCGGTGTGCAATAATATCAATTCCTTTGGCAAGTCCTGAACAGATAATTGGATTATACGCTTTTAGGGCTTCAATAAGAAGATTACAAAAGTCTCTTCCATGGGCAGTATTTTGTCGGGTACCTACAATACTGATAACATTTCTGTGATTGAAGTTGATTGACCCCTTATAAAAGAGAATTAGTGGAGCATCTGGACAAAAAGAGAGTGCTTTTGGATAATTTTTAGAACCCAAAAACAGGTAATCTAAATTTAGTTTGTTTAGCTCAGTTACTTGATTTTGAATTTTGGAACGGTACGATTTCCAGTCTTTCAGAGCATCACAGACCTGTGATCCCAAGCCTTCTACTGAAAGCCAATCCGAATAAGATGCTTCAAAAACAGCTTTAGCAGAACCGAAATGGTTTAACATTTTTACGCATCGATACGTTCCCATACCGGGGATGGATTGTAGGAGTAAACATGCTTCTAGCCTTGTCATAGCTTGGGGTTGACATACGAAGATAAGAAACCTTAATTGACTACTTTAGTTAGAGTATCGTAATATTTTATTACTTTTGATTGAAATGCAAATTACCCGCTACATACAAGAATTACTCTACCAACACGAATGTGTAACAATTCCTCATTTTGGGGCATTTTTAACACGTTCTTTTGATGCTCAGGTTTCTGTTCACGGTCAATTCTCTCCTCCACGCAAAGAAGTTAATTTTAATCAACTTCTGATTGCCAACGATGGAATACTTGCCCATTATTATGCTCAAAAAGAAAGTATTTCTTACGAACACGCGCTCCGAATAATTGAAAAAGAGGTTAGTAGCTGGAAAAGAAGACTTCAAACACAAACGTTAAGGTTTCCCGGAGTCGGTGAAATCCGCTTGAACTCTTCTCGAAAAATTGAGTTTATCCCTTGGGGTAAAGTTAATTTTGATTTAAAAGCCTTTGGTTTAAGTCATTTTAAACGAGAGCCAATTCAAGAACCTTTAATACCTAAAGTCATGAAAGACGCTAATAAAGAAGATTTAATGTTTACTCCCGAAAAAGAGAAGTCTAAAAAATCCCCACTACTTCGCTATGCTGCCATAGGAGTAATTGGAATCGGGTTATTGTCTGCAGCTTATTTCTTCAGTGATCAATACGTTACTCAAAAAAGAATTGTTGCGCAAGAGCAAGCTCAAGAACAAATTGAAAAAAATGTTCAAGAGGCCACTTTTGATTTAGGCACACTCAATACTGTAGAGGTAAAAATTAACGCGACTCCTGTCGTAACAGAAGTAGATCAAGTTTATTATAGTGTTATTGCAGGCTCTTTTCGTTCTCTAGAAAATGCAGAAAAAAAGAAAGCACAATTGATTGATGAGGGCTACACTGCCGAACTGGCACAATCAAGCCCTGTAGGTTTGTACCGCGTTGCTTACGGTCGATATACAACTAAAAAGGAAGCCATTAATATGCTTTATTTTTTAAAATATACTCTAGAAGAAGAAGCGTGGTATCTAGAAGAAAACTAAATTACATCTGATATATCCAACCTTTTGGATTTAATACTTTTACGTTATTAAAAATTCCGAATTGGATTTCGGTCTTCCCTGTTTGTTGATTCGTAAATACTTCACCAATATTCTGTTTGGCTTTTACTTTATCTCCTTTCTTAACGTATAACTTTCCAAGGTTTTTATATACCGTTATATAATTTCCATGACGGATTAAAACTGATGGATTACTCCCCTTAAACGTTACTACAGACATGACTTCACCTTCAAAAACTGCACGGACCTGAGTTGCTGGAGCGGTAGCTATAGTTACACCATTACTTTGTATGGTAGTTGTTTTAACCACTGGATGCTGTTGTTTGCCAAACCCTTGAACAACAACTCCTTTCTCTAAAGGCCATGGGAGTCGACCTCTATTTGCTTCAAAATTTGATGCAATAAGTTTGGCTTCAGGAGTCAATTCAAAGCTTTTGTTTCCTGTTTTTCCAGCAGCTTTGTTTGATGCCGCTATGGCTTCTCGGATCAACCTGTCAATTTCTTTGTCTATTTCTCGGGCTTGCTTTTCTTTTTTAGAAATTTGGGAAGCTAAATTTCGCTCTTTACGCTTTAATGAAGCAATCAAGTTTTGTTGATTTTTACGCTCATTTTTGAGTTGCTGCTGTACCTCTTTGTTTTCAGCAACTAAACCAATTTTTTTAGATTTCTCTTCAATCAAAGTCTTATTAAGTTGTTGTAAAAGCTGGGTTTTTTCACCTATTGCTATACCCTGCTTTCTTCTGTGTTGAGTATATTGTTTCAGGTATTGAATTCGTTTGTAGGCTTGTAAAAAGTTTTCCGAAGAGAATAAAAACATCAGCCTGTTCTGAAGTGACTTACTAGCATAAGACTTTTGAATCATATTGGCATAATCCTCTTTTAGAGCTTCAAGTTCTTTTCTTTGGCTGCTAATAGTACGTTCATTCAAATTAATTTTACGCGTCAATAAATTAATCTGAGCATTTGTCACTTTAATCAATTCATCCCTAACGTTTAATTTGACTTGTAAATCCTCTACCTCAGTGAGAACATTTTTTCGTGTTTTTGAGCTTGAAAAGAGGAGGGCATTAATTTGTTTGATTTCGTTTTTTAATCGCACTCGTTGTGCTTCGAGCTCCTGCTGGCGTTTACTAGTAGTTTGGCTCATTAGGGTCCCTATCCCGATCCAAAAAAGCATCAAGAAAAGAAGTTTACGACTCATTAAAAAGAAATTTGCTTATACCCCTCTGGTATATCAAATGGAAAACTCAATGTCCCAGGAAGGTCTGTTTTGGTAAATTCCAATAGGATACTCTGATTTTGTTCTCCCCCAGCTAAAGAAATTTCAATCTGTTGAGGTAAATATTCTCCTTGTATTCTCTGATGATTGATGTATTTTACGGTTAAATTCTGAGTGCCCCCTGGAATTAAGAACCGCTGCTCTTTTAGCAAAAAGGTTGTTGGATCAAAAAACAAAGTTGGTTGAAAACCCGATTTGCTTCCTTGGGGAATCAATATGTAATACTGTGGATTGGAAATTTGTTTCCACTTCCCCACATTTAAATCTAAAAAGGGTTTTCCCAAAAGGAGTCTTTCAACGTCTTCGTAAGAAAAAGTAGTGTTAAAAGGATCGTTTATCAGGTCAAAATTACCCTTAAAATAATTCTTTTGAAATTTTTCATAAAATGAAACTCCTTCCTGTGTAATTAATAATTTTGCAATAGGAATAACCATAGAAGCGCTCATCCATATCGTTTTTTGTGCTTCAATACGCAATTGAACAATTACCTGTTGTTGCCTTTTTCCATCATTATATACAGCACGAATTCTAGATCGAACTTTGTTTACTTTAGGATAGTTCTCTTTTATTTTAGAAGCAAGTGCAGAAATATCTACTTTTTTAATTGGCTTTTTTGTAGGCAAAACTGCTACGGACTTACATGTAGCAAATACCAATAAAACTGGGACAAGAATTACAAAGCGGTAAAAAGATTTATGATGTATCATCTTAATTCAGAATAATCTCCAATACTGACAAAGGTAGCGTTTCCGTCATAATGAACATGGTTTCCGATCATGGCTTTTTCACTCTTAAAATTCTGAATCAGACTGTTTTCTTGAATCAAACTGTTCTTTATCGTACTGTTGATGACACAAGTTTTTGCTCCTACTGAAACTCCAGGACCCAATGTGCTGTCTTTGATCACTGCGTTTGGTCCGATAAAACAAGGAGGAATAATGGTGCTATTTTCGATAGTGGCTGTAGGATCAATAAGCTGTTCCGATTCTGCCATTTTGAAGTCCAACATTTCACTATTCGTTTGAATTGTAATCTCAGGGTTACCACAATCCATCCATGCGTTAACTTCACCTGTTTTGAAAACAGCTCCATCTTTAATCATGGCTAAAATACCTTGGTTGATTTGGTATTCCTCTCCTGGTTCTAATTGCTTGGAGACAACTTGATTTAACGCACTCTTTAACCGTTCAATTTCTTTAAAATAATAAATTCCAATGACCGCAAGGTTGGAAACAAATTCTTGTGGCTTCTCTACTAGATTAACTATGGTCTTATTCTGATCTAATTCAACCACACCAAAAGCATTGGGATGTTCCACCTGTTTTACCCAAATAACGGCATCTGCATCAGGATCCAAAGTCAGGTTCGCACGAATTAATGTATCGGCATATGCTACTACAGCTGGGCCTTTTAAAATTTCATGAGCACACATTATTGCATGTCCTGTTCCTAGAGGCTCATCTTGCCTGAACAGATATGGTTTTGCTCCCAATCCTTCAGCCAACTTTATTAAAGAATTTTTAACCTCAGCACCAAAAAATGCGGGGTCTCCTAGAATAAATCCAATTTCAGTGATGGGTTGCTCTACTACTTTTGCAATTTCTTGAACGAGCTGATGTACAATTGGAATTCCTGCAACGGGGATCAGCGGTTTTGGAGTTGTAAGACTATGGGGTCTTAAACGTGAACCCCTTCCCGCCATTGGAACAATAATTTTCATACGCTATTTTTTTCCTGTACTACCAAAACCTCCTTCACCTCTCTCAGTTGTAGAAAGACCATTTGTAAGCTCCCATTCTATTTGTTCATATCTTGCCAAAACCAATTGGGCAATTCGTTCACCGGGATGAATAGTAAACGCCTCATTGGAAAGATTTACCAAAATAACACCTACCTCTCCACGATAATCCGCATCAATAGTACCGGGTGCATTTAATACAGTGATTCCATGTTTTGAAGCTAGGCCACTTCTCGGTCTTACTTGAGCTTCATATCCTTCTGGCAGGGCTAGTTTAAGGCCTGTTCCTACAACTTTTCGCTCTAGTGGCGCAAGTGTTAATGGTTCCTTTAATACGGCTTTTAAATCTACTCCAGCAGAAGCTTTAGTCCCATAACTCGGGAGATCAAAATTACTTTCATTTTGGACAGGAACTTGTATCATCTTATTGTATTTTATTTTTTAAAAATACAAAATACAAAGGGTGATAATCTCCGTTTTTCAAATTGTTTTCTCAGGTTTTATCAACTAAAAAAGCTTGTTTGACCTACTCCTTTTGAGTTTTTTCAATTCGATAAATCATGATTAACTGCCGATCATCAAAATAAAAATGACAGTCCAAATATTAACCTCATCCCCATCAAAAGAATCCCATATACTTACTTAATTGAACTATTATGAATTATGCGTCTCTATCTAGGATCCGGTTTTCCCGAACGGATGGCATCTTTTACATAGAGATCCCAATAATCCTCTAAACTGCTATTTTCATTCAAAACAGCATAAAAGGGATCTGTTATTGTGCCTGTTTTTTCATCTTCTACAACTGGATCCACAATTTCTTCTGAATCATCTTTATTACATTGTAATAAGAAAGTCCCAAAAAGAAGCAGAAAAACTATTTTAAATTTACATGTCATTTAAGTTTGCTTAAAGAAACTGAATGACACTAAATATAAAAGTGTGTAACAAATAAACAAAATGGTTTGTTATTGGAGCAATGTATTTTCTAACTCAAAAGTTTGAGAAAAATGATCGGGAGTAGGTTCAGAGCAAATTTTTAAAGGCGGTATAATTATCCGTTCAAGGCCTCTGCTCCACCAACTATTTCTAAGATTTCATTCGTGATTGCAGCTTGACGTGCTTTATTATAAGTCAATTTAAGCTGATCTCTTAGCTCGGTAGCGTTGTCCGTTGCTTTATGCATCGCAGTCATTCTAGCCCCATGTTCGCTGGCAAATGAGTCTCTCAGGGCTTTATAAAGTTGCATTTTCAATGACTTTGGAAGAAGCTCATTAACGATTTCAAACTTTGAAGGTTCAAAAATATAATCTCCTTTGACATCATCAGTCTCTTCAGCCTCAGCAACAATAGGGAGATAAGGTTCTACTTCCACAATTTGAGTTGCTGCATTTTTAAATCTATTGTAAACTAAAACTACTTCATCGTAGTGCTGAGCTGCAAATTGATCCATGATGTTTTGTGCGATTATTCCTACACTATCATAGTTGAGGTCATCGTAAACAGCATCGTGGGTAGAACTGATTTTTCCTGTTTTTTCTAAAAGTTCAGAGCCTTTTTTTCCAATGGAAATTAAAGACACCGTTTTATCAGCATAATCTTCTAAGATAAGCTGACGTGTCCGTTTGATAATATTCGCGTTAAACGCCCCACAGAGTCCACGGTTAGAAGTGATGGATACGATCAGCACCTTTTGTGTATCCCGTATTTGAGTGTATGGATTCTGAATATCTCCATCTAAGGTGCTACTTAAATTTTGAATCAGTGTAGTGAGTGTAGTGGCATAAGGTCGCATGGCAGTTATGGCATCTTGGGCTTTTTTCAATTTTGCAGCAGATACCATTTTCATGGCACTAGTAATCTGCATAGTTGAAGAAACCGATGCTATCCTATTCCGTATTTCCTTAAGGTTTGCCATGGTTTATGCGAATTGTTTGGTCGTTTCTTTAGCTACTGCATTCAAAACATCAATAACTTCATCGGTGAGTTTTCCTGCTTTTAATTCCGCAAGTGTTTTGCTATGCTTCTTACGAAGTGTTTCCAAATACGCCTGTTGAAATGCTTTAACGCTTTCTACAGGAACATCTCTCAACAAGTTTTTAGATCCCGCATAAATAATCGCAACCTGATCTTCTACAGTGAAAGGGTCGTTTTGTGCTTGTTTCAAAATTTCAACATTCCGTTTTCCTTTTTCAATAACGTTCAAAGTTGCCGCGTCTAAGTCCGAACCAAATTTTGCAAAAGCTTCCAGTTCACGGAACTGGGCTTGGTCTAATTTAAGTGTTCCTGCTACCTTTTTCATAGATTTGATCTGCGCTGATCCACCTACACGAGAAACAGAAATTCCTACATTAATTGCAGGACGTACTCCTGAGTTGAAAAGGTCGGATTCCAAAAAGATTTGTCCATCTGTAATTGAAATTACATTCGTAGGGATATAAGCTGAAACGTCTCCTGCTTGAGTTTCAATGATCGGTAATGCTGTTAGTGATCCGCCTCCTTTTACTTTATCTTTTAAAGAATCAGGTAAATCATTCATTTCCTTAGCAATACTGTCTACATTAATAACCTTTGCAGCACGCTCTAACAAACGAGAATGAAGATAGAAAACATCCCCTGGGTATGCTTCACGTCCTGGGGGTCTTCTTAAAAGTAAGGATACTTCTCGGTATGCAACGGCTTGTTTAGACAAATCGTCATAAATTATCAAGGCTGGTCTACCTGTATCTCTAAAGTACTCTCCAATAGATGCTCCAGCAAAGGGTGCGTAAACCTGCATTGGTGCAGGATCAGAAGCATTTGCAGCAACGATAGTGGTATATGCCATTGCCCCACGATCTTCTAAAGTTTTTGCTATTCCAGCTACGGTAGATGCTTTTTGTCCAATTGCTACATATACGCAGTAAACGGGTTCTCCAGCATCATAAAATTCTTTTTGATTTAAAATGGTATCTATACAAACAGTTGTCTTCCCTGTCTGACGGTCACCAATAACCAGTTCTCTTTGACCTCTTCCTACGGGAATCATAGCATCAATGGATTTGATTCCTGTTTGTAAAGGTTCGTTTACAGGCTGACGAAAAATTACACCAGGTGCTTTACGTTCTAAAGGCATTTCAAAAACCTCTCCTTCAATTGCGCCTTTTCCGTCTATCGGAAGCCCTAAAGTATTTACTACACGACCTACTACACCCTCTCCAACATTGATCGAGGCAATTCGTTGAGTTCTTTTTACAGTATCTCCTTCTTTAACTCCTTTGGATGCTCCTAACAATACTACCCCCACATGATCTTCCTCTAAATTGAGAACCATGCCTTCTAGGTCATTGTCAAAAGAAACTAATTCTCCATATTGAGCGTTGGAAAGTCCGTATACACGAGCAATACCATCTCCTACTTCCAACACAGTTCCAACCTCATCAAGAGCGTTTGTTGAACTGTAACCGGCTAATTGCTTTTTTAATATTGCTGAAACTTCAGCGGGATTTACGTCTGCCATGATGGTTAGTCTTTAAATCGAATTCGTTTTTGTTAATGTTGTTTTGATTGATTTCAACTGCTGCGCTATACTGGCATCATATTGCATATCACCAATCTTTAGGATATATCCTCCAATAATGGAAGGGTCAATTATATTTTCAAGAATCGCTTTTTTATCAGAAAGCTTTTTTGCTTCTAACAAAACTTTTTCTTCAAGTTCTGGAGATAAAACGACTGCAGAAGTTACCGTTGCTTTTACCTCTCCTTGGTAGTCTGCATATAATAGAAGGTAGCTTTCACAAGTTGGAATCAATAATTCCATTCTGTTATTCTGAACTAACAATTTAAAAAACTGTTGCGTTTGTTCAGATGCTTCAGGAAGCAGTTGCTTCAATATTTCCTCTTTTTTGCTGGCTGGCAACATCCTATTTTCCAGGGCCGAATACAATTCTTCATTTTCACTTAACAAGTGAGCTAATGATGTAAAATCATCAGCTACTAATTGTGCTGCCTTAGCTTCTTGAGCATATGCTAAAGTGGCTTTGGCGTAACGAAGTGATGCTCGAGTTCCTTTCATTATTTAAGATCAGAGTCTTGAAGCAATTGATTGATCAATTGTACTTGTTTGTCTTTGCTTTCCAATTCTTTCTTTAGTACTTTCTCAGCAATATCCATGGCAATAGAGCCTACTTGCTCTCTCAACTCATTGATTGCAGCACGTTTTTCGTTTTGGATGGCTTCTTGTGCTTGTGAAAGAATTTTTTGTGCTTCTGTTTGTGCTTCTTCTTTGGCTGCAGAAATCAATTGAGCACGAGTGCTCTGCGCCTCTTTTAAAAGGGCTTCTTTTTCCGCTCGGGCTTCTTTTAGAATCCGCTGATTATCTGAATGTAAATTTTCCATTTCAGTACGAGCAGCTTCTGCTGAAGCAAGCGCGTCTTTTATAGACGTTTCACGTTCATTGACAGCATTCAAAATAGGCCCCCATGCGTATTTACGCAAAAGGAGAAGCAACCCAATGAAAATCATTGATTGCCAAAAAAACAAGCCTATAGAAAATTCACTAATTAATTTTTCCATCTTTTAAAACTTTACGTTAAAGTACCTCGAAAGGCGGTATTTGTTTAAACTGCAAATAAAGCAGCAAAACCAATTCCCTCTACAAGGGCTGCAGCAATTAACATCGCTGTTTGAATTTTACCGTAAGCATCAGGTTGACGACCAATAGCCTCCATTGCAGAACCACCGATTCTACCGATACCCATACCTACACCGATTACTACTAAACCGGCACCTACCATTACTGGAATTTCCATAGTTATAAATTTAAATTAAACATTCTTCTTCTACACATTATTGTGTTTTCTTTTAATGATGCTCATGTTCCTCTGCAGCAAAACCGAAATAAAGCGCTGAAAGCATCGTGAAAATATAGGCTTGTAATAAAGCCACTAACAATTCTATAAGGGAGATTGCAAAAGCTAATCCAAAGGATAAAGGGCTTCCCAACCAACTTTTAAAAATAAACATCAACCCAATTAAACTCATCAATACTATATGTCCAGCTTGCATGTTAGCATACAAACGAATCAGAAGTGAAAATGGCTTGATAAAGATTCCCAAAACTTCAATGGGAATTAAAATAATGTACAATGGAATTTTAGCATACCACTTCATGGAGGAGCCTAAAGGATCAAAAATATGAAGCCAATAATCTTTGGTTCCTGTAAAATTAGTGATGACAAAAGTCAGTAGTGCTAATCCAAAAGTTACGGCAATATTTCCTGTAACATTAACCCCTAAAGGAGTTAATCCGACAAGATTTAGAAACCAAATAAAGAAAAACACCGTTAGGAGGAAACTCATGTATTTGCCGTGTTTTTTATCTCCAATATTAGGGCGAGCAATGTCGTCTCGGATGTACAGCACAATAGGTTCAAAAAAGCGTCCAATTCCTGCGGGAACTCCTTTGTTTTCGACATAGGATTTAGCAAGAGATCTAAAAATCCAAAACATCAAAAGTGCAATAAGTATCATACTAGCAACTCCTTTGGTAATGGAAATATCAAGAGGAGCAATATTCGTGGCATGATTTGTTTCATCATACGTAATTGTTCCTTGGGCATCTGTTTTATAAATTTTTCCGTGGTCTAACTTATAATAGTTGTCTCCTACATGGGCTACTGATTCACCGTGATGTAGTTTGGATGAGGAAAAAACTTGAAGTCCACCGTCCCATAAAATTACAGGTAATGGAATTCCTATATAAACATGTTTTCCATCATCGTTTGTATATGAAAACAAACTAAAGTCATAAGCATCCTCTAGGTGATGAGAAATGTAATCTTTAATTTCTGTTTTTAAGTCTTTTGAAGAATCCGTTTCCTTTGCATACAGAGTGTTGTGTGCTGAAAAGATTGTTGTCAATAAGACAAATAATAAAAGAAATTTATTCAGCACAGACGGCATAAAACGAATTTAGTAAAGGTGTTTTTAGCGCTGCAAATGTAAGGCTTTCGAATAAATAAAGAAACAATTATGGGCTTTTTTGAATTTCTTTTATTTACTTCTTCGATTTGGGATCAAAAAAAGACTTTATTCAAATAGGATTGCTTCCCTTAAACCTATCTATAACGGCGTGCCAAAAGAACTATTTCTAAAATAAGACCAATTGCATAGGGCGCAAAAAAAATAAAAAATTCTTGTCGATTTAAAACCCCATCCAAATAAAACCTCGGGTGAAAAAAAAGAAAATAAGTGATAAACTTTAAGGCTACTGTAATGAGATACAAAACCGCAATATTATCTTTTTTCTTATGAATACCCCACTCCAATAAGAGCAATGCAGCAAGTGCTAATAAAGAATTGATAGCATAACTCTGTTGCAGAAAGTTTTTAGCTCCGAGATTGAATTGGACCTGAATGATATACCCCAGTCCCATAAGAACAAAAAGGGGAATCAGAAAACGGGTTATAGTTTTTATTCGCTGTCCCAAAAATTTTTGCTTTGATTATAAATTAACCATAGAATCATGACCAAACCTAGTCCAGATAATATAAGAGATCCTGTGTGATGAGAAAAGCTATAATAAGAATCAATAAGCGCTCCTATTTTGACCGCTGCATACATTATAATTGCGATTTGAATCGCCAAACTTGAAAAAATAAGCCACTTATTAGGCTGTTTTTTCATGTGTTTCGGTTAGTTTTTTGACTCCTTCTTCTGCCGAATGCATTTTACACTGAGCATTAAATGTAGCTCCAGCCTCAACGATAAGCTTTTGAGTCAATACCTCTCCTTCAACGTTCGCTGTTGACTTTAAGTTTAGAATCCCTGAAACCATAAGTTTACCTTTAAAAATACCTTCAATATCTGCATTGACACAACGGATCTCTCCCAATACTTTAGCTTCTTTTCCTAAAATAACTTTGCCTGTTGTCTCAACTTTTCCTTCAACCTTACCATCTACTCTAATGTCGGTTTTCGCTTTAATTGTACCGTTTAAGGATGTGTTTTGGTCAATTTTACTGTATTGACCACTAGTATCTGTTCCTTTCATCTTGAATATTTTTCCAATTCTTGTTTTTAATAATCGATCGATATCTGGAGGCTAAAGCTACAAAATTCTCTTTGTTTTCTTCAACTAGTGCCAATATTCCCAGATTTGCTTTCTGATTTTGAGTTTCCTCTACATCCCGAATACCATGAATAACAACAAAGGTGTGAGTCTCATTAAATGGATCAATGCTTACTGTCCAGTTTCGCTTTGATGTGTTCAGAATTTGTTTCATGTTTTCAAAAAAAGCTGTGATCCGTTCTTTCTCTTTTGAAGCAAAAGGAAAAATCCATTTATAATTTTTATAGACTAATCCTGTTTCTTCTAAATTGTCATAGGTCTCGATTTCTTCTAGTAGGGACTTTGCATTTATTCCCTCTTCTACAGCAGAATAATTTGAAGCTACCTCTGCTAATGCTATTTTCCATTCTGCTACTCCATTGAGCCTTCCTATTATATGTGCTTTCAATAAGGCTGCCTTGGGTTCTATTCTACTTCCACTGGCTAAAACAAGCAAAGGCTCTATAGAGGCCAAAGATTCAGCAAACTCTTGATTTTGATATAATTTCAATGTTTTTGCATAAAGCACTTCTGGGGTTATTAATTGAGAATTATCAAAGTTTTCTGAATCAGCGACTAGCCTTGCAAAAGGAGTTTCTGGATAGTCCTCTAATAATTCCTTTTTGTACTGTTCAGCCATGGATTCATTTTCCAATTCAGCCATCCGATATAAATGATAAACCGCCTGAACTTTTAACTCTGGTTCGGCATCTTGAAGAATAAGATGTTTTAATCTTTCGCGAGCCAAAGAGAAGTTGTTAAATTTCTCTTTATATATCATTCCTAATTGCAAATAGGCTTTATGATTCAATTTCATGATGCTGTCTCGGGCACCTATCGTTTTGGGTAATGCTCCAACGAAGCTTTCAGGAGTTTCCTGAAGAATTGTGTTTGTTTGATTTGCTTCAGTTGTTAGGGCTGTCACCTCTTGATTAATGCTCTCTATTGCCTGAGCACTTCGCCAATTATCTACATTTGGACGGTTCCCCCACTTAGCTAAATAATTTTGTCTTCCTTGAAGCACAAGTTGGGGATTATAAAAATAAAACGATGTTTCTGATCTGCTTAATATCTGAAACCGCTTTTTTTCAGTTAATGCATCTAATTCTTTTTTGGCTTGATTTTGTTTTTCTTCAATAAATAATTCGAAATAATTTAATTGTTCCGTTTTTGAAAGGGCTAGAAGAGCCAATATACTGTCCGTTTGCTGAACGGTTTCTTCATATTTTATGACATCTGATAAATTCTCTCTTTCTCTTTTAAGTCTTTTGAATCTTGTTGTTGATTCATCAAAAAAGGGGAGCAATTTATCTAAATAAATTCCTGTTTTCAGATACGATCCAATATCGAAATAATATGCTGCTAAATCTTCATAGTTTTGGATTTCAGTATAGGAATCCAAAAAAGAAGACTCAAGAGAACGATCAAAAGAGGCAAGTGCTAAACTGTCTTGTTCTTTTTGCAAATAAACTTTAGCTAAAGCACGTTCAATATGGTGTTCAAAAGCTTGGTTTTCATAATTTTTGAGCAAGTCTTCTAATTGGTCTATTTGGTCTTCAAAAGCAAGGGAAGCTTCTAAAATAGTTTCTTTAATTTTTGCCTGAATCAAAATATTTCTAGGAGTCTTTCGTTTGAGTGCCCCAATTTCTTTATAGATGCCTCTTGCACTATCCCTGAGTTCAAGAGCTTCCAGCAACTGTCCTGTTATAAATAGATAACGCGCCTTGTTTTTGCGTTTGGGTTCTTGCGCAGCTGCCCTTTGAATATAAACTGCAGCAGAATCGATCTCTTTTAATTGTATAAAGGCATCTGCTAAGGTGGCATTTGCAAGCGGATAAAACCTGTTTTCTGGAGATAATGACCGGGCTAAGGGTTCCAAATTTTCAATTGCAAGTTCTATGCTCTTCAAACGAATGTTCGTTTTTTCTCTCCATATTTTCCCTTCGGTATAAACCCTTGGATTTGCCCCGCTCTCTAATAAAAAGTTAAATGCTTCTAATGCGGGAAAGAACCTTCTGTCAAAATAACGCGCTTTACCCAATAGGAGATAAGCTTCGTCTATCTGACGATTGTATTGCTGATCATCAATTTTTATAGAATGTTTTTGGATTGCCTTTACCGCTTTCTCTTCTGCTCTATCAAAGCCAGGTACTATTGTTGTTTCGTCAAAATTTTCGCCACGTAAACTTATTGGTTCTACGGGTAAAAATTCATAAAAATTTTCATCAAATGCTTTATTGAGAATTGACTCTCCTATAGAATAGGCCTCCTTTCCATTAAACAAAACATTGTATTTTGTGGTCAAGGTGTGGTATTCTTTATTGAAGAAACGATTCTTGGTGGTACTACACGAAAACTGAAGCCCTATAAAAATGACCAGAAACCAAATTGAACTTGCGTTTTTAAACATCCTTAAATACTGTAGGTTAATAACTAAAAAACCGCTTTTTTAGTATAATGCGTGGCATTAATTAGAGAAATACTGCTCCAGTTCTTTTAAAGTTTTTGACGTTGTTTCAATGTCTTGAATCATTTTGCCTTTTTCCAATAATACAATTCTATCACAAACCTCGGTCACGTGGGTTAAATCATGACTAGAAATCAAAAATGTAGTCCCGTTTTTTTCAGCTTCCAGCTTGATCAAGCTTTTAAGTCTTATTTGTGTAGTTGGATCAAGGTTTGCAAACGGTTCATCCAAAAGGACAACTTCAGGATTACCTATGAGAGAACCTACAATTCCCACCTTTTTTTGGTTTCCTTTAGAAAAGTCTCTTAAATATTTTTTTTGGCCTAAAATCTCTCCATTAAAAAATGGCTCAAATGTCTGAACCCAACTATTGATTTCAGCTTTAGAAATTCCTCTTAAATTTCCTATAAAATGATAATATTCCTCTGTGGTTAAATATCCTATGAGATAACTCTCGTCTATAAAAGCTGCCGTAATGGTCTTCCAATTCTCGCTTTTTTGAACATCAATGTCGTTTATACTTACACTACCACTACTCGCTTCAATAAGGTCTAATATCAGGTGAAAAAATGTGGTCTTCCCTGCGCCATTATTTCCTACCAGCCCAAAACGCTGGCCTTTTGGAATATCCAATTTTGGAATGTCCAAAACAAGTTGTCCTGCATATTTTTTAGAAAGGTCTTGAACTGAAATCATAATTTTTATTTATTAAAAGCGCTAATGGTTTGATGTTTTTTATTTCTGTAGATTTTTACTATAAGGTTTAATAATCGGTTTTGGAAAAATAATCCAAAGACACCTGTCAATGCAAGCCCAGTAAGTCCCCCATTAAAACCAAAAAAACGGTAAGGCACATAAAAAACAACTAACGGCAAAATCAGTTTGGGAAGAATAAAAAGCATTTGGGTAAAACTAAAATTCTGTGTGTTTTCAAAAGCTTTTGCTTTAATATTCAGTTTAAGAGGGGTCGTATTATATGCGCCTGAAAATAATGTTATCATTCCTCCAAAACCAAAATTAAATAAGGATGCTGCCCAGATTATGAGCATTACATTCAAACCGAAAAACAAATAAGGAAGGGATAAGATTGAGCTCAAAACTACAGAGAACATCATCAAATATAGTTTTGATTTCAGATACTTTTTATAGGGCAAGTTTTGACACATCAAAAAACTAAAATATTCACTATCCCAGGCGGGAACATATTGTCCAAAAGTGAGCATAAAACCTCCAGAAATGAACAATCCTGAAAACACAAGTATGGTAGGCATCTCAGCATATTGCTCCTGAGTAAAGAAAATTACACCGTAAAATAAAAACAAACTCCCCACCAAAACCATCTGCCTTGGGCGGATGTTCCTTAGAATTAAACGAATATCATTTTTGAGGAAAAAACCCATCTCTTCCCAACGATCAAATACGTTTAGATTTTCTCCAAGCATCCTTCCTTTTTCTTTGCCCAATCCCTTGTCCAAATACAATTGTTGTTTCAAATAAATTGATGCATAGCGGATAATGAATACTAGAAAAAGTATGGGAACAAATATCCAATATGATTCTTGGTATAGAGCATCAAATCCTTTCCCAAAAAAGGAGAGTATCGGAAACTCAATGACTTTTTCTAAAGCATAGCAAATACCAAAAATCCCCACAAAAAGAATTGTAAACTTTTTGCTCTTATTGACTAAAAATATCAGAAAGTTAGATCCAATGCACAAAAATAAAATTCCAATAAACCAAACCCAAACAGAGAGGTCTATTCCTTCTTGTAAGCTGTATACAATGCAGAAAGGTAAAAGAATAACTAGAGGGAAAGCGTTAAAAACTGAAAGTAACGAACGCCACAAAACTCCTCTAACAATAGTTTTTTTTTGAATGGGTTGGGTCATCAAAGGTTTAATGTCTGTGACGGGGAGCGTTTGAAAAAAATAACGTACCAAAAGATCGGCGCTAAAATAATATATCATGTATTGATTCAAAAATAAAATAGCATTTGCTGTAGGATCTGTTTTTTTAATAAGAAAGTAAATCCCTATTCCTAAAAATAAAAATACCGCTAAAAAATAAAGCACGAGAAAACCCAATAAAATCTGAATAGCCAATTTCAATTCCCATTGAGGAGCTCTAAAAAAATTTTTTTTTGCAAGTCTATAATAGTCCAGAAGTCTAAAAAAATTCATTTTAAATGTAATTGAATAATTGGGACTGTCAAGTAAAGACTTATTTTCTACCTTTGCAAAAAAAAATGCCTTCATTCCATATTCTTAAAGTCATTGCTATTGAGCGACTCAATTCTGATTCTGTTGTCGTTTCATTAGAGATTCCCAATGCTCTTAAAAGAAATTACTTATTTATTCCAGGACAATACGTAACCCTAGAGACAGAAATTGAAGGTGCCGCGATACGCCGTTCGTATTCTCTGTGTTCTTCCCCTCTTGAAGATACCCTCCGTGTAGGAATAAAAGAGGTGCCAAATGGAACGTTTTCAACTTATATAAATCGAAATTTGAACGTTGGCCAAAAGTTAAATGTAAGTGAGCCTGAAGGACGGTTTGTTTTTGATACCGCCCAACAAAACGGATCCATAATGGCCATTGCTGCAGGAAGTGGAATCACCCCCATTTATTCTATCATAAATGACTTTTTAAATAAAAAAAGGGACGGCTCCTTTGTATTGGTTTATGGAAATAAATCGCCTGAACAGACAATGTTTTACAAGGAATTAATTGAATTAGAGAAAAACCATCCCGATCATTTTAAAATTCATTGGGTCTTTAGTCAATCTTCGCATGAAGGAGCTCTTTTTGGAAGAATTGATGCGTCCGTTCTAAATTTTGCACTCAAACAAAAAAACCAATTACCAGAACATTTTTATCTGTGCGGGCCTGAGCCTCTTATTCTTGCATCAAAAGAGCTATTAATAGAGCAAAATATTTCTAAAGAGAATATCCATTTTGAACTCTTTACCTCCAGTACCGACAAAAAAGAGATCGAGAATCAAGTTGAAAAAGGAAGCTTCACTTTGACTTGCGATGAAGTGACTCATGAATTAGAATTAGTGTCAGGGAAAACCCTTTTAGACATCGCTTTAAGTGCAAAATTAGAAGTTCCTTATTCTTGTCAAGGTGGGGTTTGTAGCAGTTGTATTGCCAAAGTTAAGACCGGAAAGGCAAGTATGATTACAAATCAAATTCTTACCGATTCAGAAGTTGAAGAAGGACTGGTTTTAAGTTGTCAAGCTATCGCCCAGACGGATCAAATTCATTTGGATTTTGATGAAGTATAGGTTAGTTTATAAATACTCCATTTTCATAGAGTTTAAAAACAATCCCAAAACAAACAAGTAACAAAACCAAAACCTCTTTAATAGCGTCCTTTTTTATTGTTTTATATGCTTTACCAATAAAAAAGGCAGTTGGAATAAAGCTAAGTAGCCAAATTCCACCTCCCACATATAGGTTAAAGATTCTAAAAACCACACTTGTTACCAACCAAAAAAGCATAAAATTATCTCCTCCCTCAAAACGAATGAAGTGAGATCCTCTTCTCTTGACCCTTTTTAAATAAAATGCCGAAATAAAAGCCAAAATGACCATTATAATCCAAACCAATTCTGTCCCATTTATTATCCTATTTAAGGGAATACTCTCCAAAAATTTAGCAGGAGGTGCGTATAAAAACTTTCCTGTTAATAAATAGGTGACTATGGCTAATGATTGAAGCGTCATAAATACACCTATCAAGAGAGAAAATATCGCACTTCTTTTATTATTTAATCGGATGATGATTAAGAGTGTTGAAATGAAAAAAATAGAAAAATAACTGTTTATAAAGCTTGTAATCGTAAATAAGCATCCAAGGGAAAAAAGAGCTTTATTGGAATTTCCTTTACTCCAATCTTTTGAAAAAATATTCAGTGCAATCACTAATATGATTCCTAAAAAAAATTTCTGATAATTCAGCCCTGCATCTTGGTAAAACAATAAAAGGCAGACTGGAAAAGACAAAAGGTGTTCTGCCCCAAATTTTGTGTTGATTTTCTTGGTGGCAGATAAGGAAACCATTACAATTATGATTATTAGCCCTGAACTAATTGTAAGTGCTCGCTGAAATAGTCCTGGATAAATCTCAGCAGCATTTCTACTGTACAAATCAAAAAGATTAACGGCTAGGGTCAAAAAAAAAGAGACGATATAAGAGAAAATCGAAAGCCTTTTAAATATCTTTGTAATCATGAATTTATAAATCATACTAAGATATCAATTTTATGAAAGCTTTTTTTGAAGGAATCGCCTGGTTATTTGAAGAAATTTTATTCCTCCCTTATAATATATTACGAGAGTTAGAGCAAACTTCTTGGCTATTGGCAAATAGTGTTAACTGGATTTTTCTAATTATTGGCTTTTCAGCCTTGATTTATTGGGTTCTCCAACTCAACTTGTTTGATAAAAATGGAGAAGAAGACAAAGATCCTTCTGCCCATTCTTTTTTATAAATCGAATCCAATATCTTTTCGATAGTACATTCCCTCAAAGCTGATTTTTTCTAAGGTAAGATAAGACCTTTCCACCGCAGCTTTAAAATCTTCTCCAAAAGAAGTAGCGGCCAGAACACGCCCTCCATTTGTGACGATTTCTGATCCAGAATCTAATGTCCCAGCATGAAAAATCATTTCATTTTCATTTAAACCTAAAATAGTTTTCCCATTCTGATAAGCTTCTGGATAACCTCCTGAAACAGCCATCACAGTAGCTGCAGTTTGTGGCTCAACGTCTAATATAAATTCCCCTAATCGTTCTTCATGTACTGCAATGAATAGAGACAATAGATCCGATTTCAATCTTGGAATCACAACTTCTGTTTCTGGATCCCCTAATCTCACATTATACTCAATGACCTTAGCATCATCACCAACTTTGATTAAACCAATAAAAATAAAACCCTTGTAAGGCATCCCGTCTTTTTGAAGCCCTTCTACGGTTGGTTTTACAATTTCCTTATCTATTTTTTCTTTAAATGCTGCTGTAACAAAAGGAACTGGTGATATTGCTCCCATTCCACCAGTATTCAATCCAGTATCACCTTCTCCTATGCGTTTATAATCTTTCGCCATAGGTAATGTAAGGTAAGATTTGCCATCAGTAAGGACAAAGCATGATAACTCTATTCCAGATAAAAATTCCTCAATGACAACCTTGCTAGATGCATTTCCGAATTTTTTTTCCAAAAGCATTCTTCGCAATTCTGCTTTTGCTTCTTCCAAATCTTCCAAGATCAAAACTCCCTTTCCAGCAGCTAAACCATCTGCTTTTAAAACATATGGCGGTTTACTCAACTCCAAATAACGTTCTCCATCAGAAACAGTCCCTGCGGTAAATTCTGCATAGGCAGCTGTTGGAATCTGGTGTCTTATCATAAACTCTTTGGCAAAAGCTTTACTGCCTTCCAAAGTAGCTGCAGCTTTTTCTGGGCCTATGATCCCAACTGAGGCCAATTCTGGATCTTCCAGAAAAAAGTCGTGAATACCATTGACCAAGGGTTCTTCTGGACCAACAACAACCAATTTAATCTCATGTTCAATTACTGCCTTTTTAATTCCTTCAAAATCATTTACTTTAATAGAAAGGTTTGTAGCACATGATGCTGTTCCTGCGTTCCCTGGAGCGGCATAAAGTCTTCCACATTTAGAACTTTGTTTTAATTTCCAACACAGTGTATGCTCTCTCCCTCCTGCTCCGATAACCAGTACATTCATTTCGATTTATTTTTGCAAAGGTAATGACTAATGTCCATTCTCTTTATCCGTTTATTACTCTTTTAAAAACTGGCGAATCTCCTTTTCAAACCTTTCCTTTATAGCAACCGGAATTGTTGTTGGATTTGGAATATGATTTGACTCCTTAACCAACGCTTCAGTATTTAATATCCTAAAAAAAGATTCCAACCCTTCCAGTCTGCTTTTTTGGTTAGGATGTTCGAGTCCATCTGAAAGAAAAAGTACCGGTGTGCCAAATGCTACCGCTGGAAGTGCAGAATGAATTCTTGAGGTGATCACCATTTTGGCTGACCCAATTCTCATTAATTGCTCTTCGGCAGCTTGAATTCGTTCCGTTTCAGAGTATCTCTGCGGATCGAGTAATTGGGAATGGTATTGAATCTCTTCATCTAACTGTATTAAAAAATCATTCAAGCGTTTTGTCGCTTGCTTATATCTTTGATTTTTAAACGGTTGCTTAATTTGTCGTACCCCATTTAGAAACTGACGTTTCAAAAGATTTGAATCTTGATTTTTTCCCTGAGGGAGAAGTCTTTCCAATGGACTAATGACTAAAATTCCTGTCCGTTCTATGTCCTTTTTTAAAAATGCTTCTCGTTTAAGACTCAGCGTCAAACAGCCTGAAAAATAGGTTTTAATTCCGTGCTTTTCAAGTGTTCTTTGTGTATAAAAATCCCGACACCCAATGGGTTGGTATTGTTTTATATAAGCTATCCCCTCAGGAGTCAACATGCCTTTTTCGGCAGTTGGGTTCAAATGAAAAGAAATAAAGAGGGGCTCAATGTTCTTAGAAGGAGGCCAATGTGTAGGAGCTTCCATAAACCATCCGTTCATTATCAGCTTTACTTTTTCACCATTGTAGCGATGAAGTTGATCCCTGTCTAAATAGAAAGGCTGACCGTCTTTTATCCAATGAGATGCAGCAATGCTTTGAATAAAATCTCCCAAATTATTCGATCTTGGATAAGCTAAAACAGCTGTTTTTTTAAACATTGATTCCTTGATTGATAAACGTTTTGAAAGCGTTTTTTCTTTTCTCTACACTATACTTATTTTTGATTCTTTTACGGGCCTTTTCACCTACTTTTGAATTTAAATCAAAACCTTCTAAAAAAGAAGCTATAGTGTGAAGCCCATTAAATCCTTCAAAAACGAAGCCTGTTGATCCGATTGCGTCTGGAATTCCAAAGACATTAGACCCAATTGGAATACATTCACATAGCATTGCTTCACATAACACATTGGGTAATCCTTCAATTTTAGACCCTTGAAAGTAAAATTGATGTTGACTATAAAGGGTTACTAAAGCTGAAGCGTCTATCGTTCCAATTAAGTTCACATTTTCGGGGTATTCATCAGACTGTGCTACACTTTTTATTCCTGCAATCGTAAAATGATAATCAGGTAATTCCCTGGCCAAACTTAAAAATAAAGGGATTCCTTTTCTATCAAAGGTTCTTTGATCAGAAATATTAGCAACCGTGAGAATGGTTTTAGGTTTTTTGACCGACTTTTTTTTCCAAAAACTTGGATTATAAGCTGTTGGGATTTCTAGAATAGTCGTTTCTAAATTTGGTATAAACATTTGTATCCCAGAAATTGTCCCGTCCTGAGTTCTGGCCTGAGGACACCCTTTTGCCAAACTTTTATGAACTACCCATATTTGATCTGCTTGTTGATAATTCCATCTGGCTAAGGCTTGCCTTATATTTTTCTTCAAAAAAATACCATATGCCAACGATCTTGATGAAACAGCATCATATCCGCCTACAATTATACAAAAAGGTTTTCTAAATATTTTTGCCCAAAACAAAGGGGCTGTCGTATGGTAGTCATTAAACCAACTGAATACTACTTGAGATTGATAGACCAGAAAAAATCCAATAAAAAATTCTCTAATTCTGTTCCAAAAAAATCCAAGAATTCCCTTATAAGGTCTTGATTGTAGGGTCAAAACGCGATAACCCATTTCTTCTAATAAAGCGATATCTTTTAAAACAAAAGTGTTTTTTAAACTGTATACCAAGGTTATTTTCTCAGCATTCATTTGAAATCATTTTTGGGCTCTAGAAAGGAACTTAAGGCATTCGCAATTTTGCGATTGTCTGAAACCCTTGGAACTTTATTTTGGCCTCCCAATTTTCCAATACTTTTCATGTAATTTTTAAAACCGTCTTTGAATACCTTCCGTATTACAAGAGGGCGGAGTACCTTCCCTGTAATTAGGTCATTGTAATAAATGTTTTTTTGTTGCATCGCCTTGTCAGTCCTCAAAGAAAATGCTTCCATATCTTTTGGGACCTGATCAAATTCAATAAACCATTCATGATAAGGGAGTCCTGTTTCGGGTTTTACTTGAGGCGCAACTGTAAATTCTCTGATGATCACATCTGCTTCATCTGCAGCTACTGCTTCTTGGAGCGCTTGCTCTACTTCACTCACAATCACATGTTCGCCAAAAGCCGAAATAAAATGTTTAATTCTACCGCTTACAATGACCTTATACGGAGCTAAGCTGGTGAATTGAATCGTGTCACCTATATTGTAACGCCATAATCCAGCAGTTGTAGAAATAATCATTACATAATTTATTCCCAGCTCAACCTCCTCAAGCGAATACAATTTAGGTTCTTTCTCAAAAAAAGTATCTGCTGAGACAAATTCATAAAATATACCGTGGTTCAGCAATAACAATAAGCCTCGGTCGTCTTGTGCATCCTGATATGCAAAAAACCCTTCGGAGGCGGGATAAAACTCTATGCTATCTGGAACTCTCCCAATGAGTTTTTTAAACACACCCCTGTAAGGCTCAAAATTAACTCCACCGTACACAAATAGAGAAAAGTTAGGGAAAAGTTCACCGACTGATTTTCCTGATTTATGAATTAGGCGTTCGAAATACATTTGAACCCAAGAGGGAATTCCGCCAATAATGGTCATGTTCTCCTCCATTGTTTCATTTACAACTGCATCTACTTTCGTTTCCCAGTCTTCAATGCAATTGGTTTCCCAACTTGGTAATCTGTTTTTTTGAAGATAAGAAGGAACATAGTGCGCTACAATTCCAGACAAGCGTCCTAATGCTACTCCGTTTTTATCTTCCAAAACAGGGCTGCCTTGTAAAAAAATATGCCTGCCTTTTAAAGCAGATGTCTTTCCTGTTTGATGCATATAATTTAATAACGCTTCTCTTGCTGCACGAATATGTTGTGGCATAGAGTCGGCAGTAATGGGGATATATTTTGCTCCAGAGGTTGTCCCACTCGATTTAGCGTAATAAAGGGGTCTGCCTGGCCATAAAACATCTGGCTTCCCATCGATTACAGATTCTATATACGGCCGAAGATCCTCATAATCACGAATTGGGACTTGAGCTCTAAACATTTCTATAGAATTGATTTTTTCGAAATGATGTTCTTTACCAAACTGAGTAACTCTCCCCTTTTGAATTAACTCCTTAAAGACTTTTTGTTGGGCTTTAAATGGAGCTCGAATCCACTTTTTGTTTTTTTTATGTATGATAGCCGCGAAGACTTTTGCCCCTAATTCTTTGATCATTCCCCCGAAAAATTAAAAAAATTCATGGGATTCATTGGATAACCTTCAATCCATAATTCAAAGTGTAAATGAAATCCTGTAGTGTACTCTCCGGTGTTTCCAGCTAGTGCAATTACTTCTCCTCCTTGCACTATATCTCCTTGACTTTTGCTCAATGCTGCATTGTGCTTGTACACAGATAAAATCCCCTTATTGTGATCTAGAATAATCACATATCCGGTTTCTGCTGTCCATTCAGCGAAAATAACACGTCCGTCTGAAATAGCTTTTATAGGAGTATTTTCTTCCAAAACAATATCAACGGCATAGTGCTCTTCTTGGGGTAAATATTCTTGGGAAATTGGTCCAAATGCAGGCGGTAAAAGAAGCGTTTCTATTGGAATTTCTCCATTTGTTGAGTCTGGATTGTATTTGTCTTGTTGTGATACAAAAGCACGAAGCAATGAGTCTTCAGGGATAGAAGAAAAAAATGTGGGGGGTTCTGGATCTTCTGTTGATAATCCATCTGAAGAAAATTCTGGGTCTTGAAAACGCACCTCTTCATTTAAAACAGCTTTAACAGCATTTAAATATTGAATGTTTTGGTTGTATAAAGTGATCAAAGAATCTGTGATAAAAAGATTTTGAACCGCTTTTTTCCTTAACTCAGAAGAGTCATAACCAGGAATAAATTCTTTAAGTGGAGAGTAGGCTATAGATATAAAAAACATTGCCGCTAAAAAAATCAGGGAAAAAGTCGATAAAAGAAGTAATGATAACTTAGAAACCCGAAACTGCATTCGTTCTTCAAACGTTTCTTCATTAATAATGACCATACGGTATGGGCTTATTAATCGTTTGTATAATTTCTTTTTTTTATTCTCTTTTTTATCCATAATCAAAACAAAGATACGGAATCCTTTATCTGGTCAATATTTGTCTTTAAAATTTCATGTATATGAAACTAAATATTTCTGTACATTTGTTTCAAATAACAATTCAATGATGTTGTCTTTAACATTTTTAGGTATGATCGGTGGTCCACAAATTATATTAATTATCGCAGTGGTGCTTCTGCTTTTCGGAGGACGTAAAATTCCTGAGCTCATGAAGGGTTTAGGTAGCGGAATAAAAGAATTTAAGAATGCCACCAAAGAAGAGGAAGAAAAGCCTAAAGTAGAGGAAAAAAATAAGGATTAATTCTCCTTATGCTTTAGCGTAGAAAGTATTGTGTTTAATTCAAACATGTACTCTCTTTTGTTTGCTGAAGGGGCAAAAGCAAATCCTTCTACTACAATCCATCTTTTTCTGATTGTGTCTTGAACTGCATAGTTTACAAATGGTCCTGCCATAAAATCATTTGCAACTTCCCAAGTCCCTTTCGTTAAAAACGCTTTTTTCTGGTCTAGTTCCGTTTTATAAAAATAGGGCAAAAATGCTCTTTCAGTAATGAAATAACTTCCTTTCAAACGTCCAGGAACAAATAGTTTTCCAATAGAATCCCGAATGTCTAAAATCCGTTCTGAATACTTTCCTTCTAATGCGCTCTGCCCTAGAGTGTAGGCTATAATGTTTAAATGTCCTTTCTGAACGGGTTTTTGTATCCATACAAAGTTTGTAGTATCCTTAACTGTTTCATATGCGGATGGATAGTCCATTTCAACTCCAAAACGATTCAGTAATGTTTTTTCTGTCGTTAAGGATTTACTAATTCTTCTCAGTTTTTCTTTCCGCTCATTTTCATTAAATGATCGAATTAATAATGATGCATTTTCCTCAAAGTAAAACTGCTGAATTTCAGTATCCTCGCCAGTAATTTGAGCTAAAATTTGTGGCCGTGCAAATTGATTCTGAGCCAATTGAAATCGAGCTGTTGAATCTTTCTGAAACCAAACCACATTTCTTCCTTGGCGAGCAAAACCAGTAAAGGTTTTGGGATTTAAATAATTCACTGAAAATTGCGGTTCGTCTATAGGAAGTCCTTCATAAATTTGCTGTAACGTTTCCCGTACCGAATTCCCCAAATTTGAATTCCAGTCTTTCTCTGGCATCACGACATTGACGTGATTTAATTTACCACTAGATTCAGGCACATAAGCGTCTTTTTGGTTTGCCTCATTTTGACAATTCCAAAACAAAAAAACGAATGCTATAAGAGTAAACATCTTATTCATAATAGATCTTTTTTTGTACTAATGGTTCCATTTAAACATTCAGTGCCGCAATTCCGGGAAGAGTTTTCCCCTCTAAGCTTTCAAGCATTGCGCCTCCTCCAGTACTAATGTAGCTCATTTTAGAGGCCAATCCAAATTGCTTTACTGCTGCTACGGAATCCCCTCCTCCAACAAGAGAAAAAGCACCTAACTTGGTCGCTGCACCGATAGAATCTCCTATTGCAATAGTCCCTTTTGAAAAGTTAGGGAATTCAAATACCCCCAAAGGACCATTCCAAAGTATCGTTCTGCATTTTAAAATCAATTCATTAAACTGCTCTCTACTTTTTGGACCTGCATCAAGTCCTTCCCATCCCTCGGGAATAGCATTACTATCAAAAATTTGTTGTGCTGCATCATTGCTAAAATCATTTCCTGCTACAACATCAACTGGTAAATGAATCGTAACTCCTTTCTGTTTTGCTTTCTCTAATAATTCCAATGCATAGTCACAATAATCTGGTTCACAAATAGAATTTCCCACTGTTCCACCAAGTGCTTTTGTAAAAGTATAGACCATCCCTCCTCCAATGATCAAATGGTCTACTTTATCTAAAAGAGTTTCAATGATTGTAATTTTTGAAGATACTTTAGCGCCTCCAAGAATTGCAACAATTGGGGATTCTCCATCTTTCATAACCTTATCAATCGCTTCGACTTCCTTGGCTAAAAGTGCTCCAAAACATTTGTTTTCGTTAAAATATTGTGCCATAATCGTAGTCGACGCGTGCGCACGATGTGCTGTTCCAAAAGCATCATTGACATAAATAGTGCCTAATTGTGCTAGTTGTTTGGAGAAAGAGACATCACCAGCAGTTTCTTCTTCATGGTATCTCAAGTTTTCCATAAGCAGCACTTGTCCTGGTTGTAATGCGTTTGCCTTGGCTTCTGCTTCAGCTCCTACTACTGTTTCGCTGAATTCTACTGGGACTCCCAAAATCTGAGAAACATCTGAAACAATGTTTTTTAAAGACAAGCGGGGGTCGTTTCCTTTCGGACGACCAAGATGAGATAGAAGTACACAGCTACCGCCTTGGGATAGGATATAGTCTATTGTTGGTTTTGCCGCTTCAATTCGGGTTTTGTCTGTTACTTCAAGATTATCATTCAAGGGAACATTAAAATCCACACGAATAATTGCTCTTTGATTTTGAAAATTTATATGTTGTAAAAGGCGCATTGGTTAAAATTTTTTACAAAAATACAATATTGCCAATGCTTGCTACTAGAATTTTGAAAGAACTTAAATACGTTTTTAAAAAACAAAAGAGTAAGTGTATCTTTACTCATGGTTTGGAAACACGTTGTCGGGCAAGAACACACGAAAAAACATCTGGAATACCTAATTTCATCGAGTCAAGTTCCTCATGCACAGCTCTTTATATCTCCTTCTGGATTTGGAGGCCTACCACTTGCTATTGAATTTTGTTTAGGATTATTAGAAACTGATATCAATCCTGATCAACAAATTAAGCTCGGTAAATCCGCTCAACATCCTGACCTACATTTTGTTTATCCAGTCGTAAAAAGAGGATCTGAAAAGATTACAACCTCTCAAGATTATGCTCGTGAGTGGACCGCATTTTTGGATCAGCAACCCTACGGAAATTATACAGATTGGTTTGACCTTATTGACGTTGGAAACAAACAAGGTATGATCGGAGTTTCAGAGATTGAAAAATTACATCATACACTTTACTTGAAAACATTTAGTGGAGGAAACAAAATTTGTGTTCTTTGGGGTTTAGAGAAAATGAATGCATCAGCTTCAAATGCCTTTCTGAAGTTGCTAGAAGAGCCTCCTCAAAACACCTATTTTATATTACTTGCGGAATCTATAGAAAACGTGCTCCCCACTGTATTGTCTAGATGTCAGGAAATTAGTTTAGGACCCATTGAGGAAGCGGCTTTAGCAAAGGAAATTTCAGATACCAATCCCAGCAAAAGACAATTACTCATTCAAGCGAATGGAAGCTTAAGAAAGCTTTATAAACTTATGGGAAATGAGGAAGAGAAAGAGTATGAGACACTTCTTTTAGAAGGATTACGCTATGCTTTTAAAGCAAAAGGAAATAAGGCTGTTGTTGTAGATCTAATGAAATGGTCCGGCGATATTGCGGTTTTGGGTAGAGAGAAGCAAAAATCTTTTTTAAGTTTTGGTATTCAACTCTTTAGAGATGCATTTTTAACCAATTACAATACATCAAACTTGGTTCATTATCAATCTGGAAGTGGGTTTAAAATTGAAAAACTCGCTCCATATGTTCATAGTTCAAATGTAATACCACTAATTAATCTATTTGAAGAACATTATTATTTTATTCAGCGAAATGCCAATGCAAAAATGCTTTTTGCGGAAATGGCACTTCAACTTACAAGGTTAATAAATCAGCCCAATAGCTAGCTCATTTTTTTGAAAACGAAAATATTTGAAGAATAATTATTGCTAAAAAGCGCTACTGTATTCGAGAATATTCCAATAAGAATACCTCTTATAAATGGCATTTTACTACCCCTGTACTTTTCAGATAAATAAGAGATATATAAGGCGTCGAACCAAAGAGGTGATTGTTTTACCAAGGAGAAATTATACGCCTTTAATTTATTTATAAGTCCTTCTGGGGTAAAATGCCACAAATGTCTTGGTACATCAAGAGCTGCCCAATTTTCTGCATAATATTGTGCGTCATAACTGCTGTAACTTGGGACGGCAATTATTACATACCCATTGTATGTAAGCAACTCGGAAAGCTTTTTAAAAAAAGCTTCCTGATCAGCAATGTGCTCTAATGCATGCCAAAGAGTTACAATGGAAAACTTCGTGTGTTCTTCAATTTCATCCATCTTAGAAAAACAGCTTAAGCCTTTTGATTCGCAGAATTGTTTTGCCTTGAGATTAGGTTCGACAACGGCAACTTTAAATCCCTTCTTTTTTATATGTGCAGCAAAACTTCCTATTCCTCCTCCAATGTCAAGCAAACTATTCCCTTTACAATTAGATTTAATAAGGCGTGTTTTGTATTGAAGCATAAACGACTTTACAAAAGAGTATATAAACGCGATTGGATTGGTTCGTTTGGTTACATGTGATGCGTAATTCTCAGGAGGATAATACTGGTCTAAATTAATATTGGGGTTTACCTTCGTCTGAGCGTAGGCCTTTTCGGAATCCCACAAAATTTCAAATGATTCTCCAGAAACAAGATGATCTTTAACGGTAATTTTTTTTTGAATTGTCTTCATAGATGTTTCACGTGAAACATTTTGATTAACGTCCCATAGAGACCAAGAGAACACTGATGTCGCTTGGGTTTATGCCGCTAATTCTTGATGCTTGACCCAAAGTGCTTGGCTTTAGTTTGCTTAGTTTTTCCTTTGCTTCGTGGGATAATGAAGCAAGCCTATCGTAATCAAAAGCTGAGGGGATTTTGATGTTTTCTAAACGATTCAATTTATCCGCATTTCGCTTTTCCTTTTCAATATAGCCTGCATATTTGATTTGAATTTCAGCTTGCTCAAAAATCGTGTCGTCTATTTTATTCTCGGAAAGAAACTTTGTCACAGATTCAAATTGATGCAAATCCTGTCGTTTGATATTTGGTCTGCTCAATAATTTTGAAAATTTATCTGTCTGAGTGACTGTAACATCATCTTTCGTTTTAAGGAGTTGATTTGCGATTTCCAAATCATAACTGGTTTTCATTAAGTGTGAAACTGTTAACGCTCCTAAATGCTGTTTACGCTCAACTTGTTTAAGCCGCTTATCTGATACCAATCCAAGAGCATGGGCTTTAGGCGTAAGCCTTTGGTCAGCGTTATCCTGACGTAATAAGGTGCGATATTCTGCTCTAGAGGTAAACATTCTATAAGGTTCTTCTGTGCCCTTTAAAATCAAGTCATCTATCAGAACACCAATATAGGCTTCGTCTCTACCAAGGACAAAAGGGGTTTCATCTTTACATTTAAGATGAGCGTTGATTCCTGCCATTATGCCCTGAGCTGCAGCCTCTTCATAGCCCGTTGTTCCGTTTATTTGGCCTGCAAAGAAAAGATTTTGGACTCCCTTTGTTTCTAAACTGTGAAACAATTGTGTGGGCTGGAAGTAATCATATTCTATAGCATAGCCTGGTCTAAAGAATTTAACATTTTCAAAACCACGCACTTGTTTTAAGGCTTTGAATTGTATGTCGTCAGGCAACGAAGTAGAAAAGCCATTAACATATACTTCAACGGTATTCCAGCCTTCAGGTTCTACAAAAATTTGATGCTGAGATTTATCACTAAAACGATTGATCTTATCTTCAATAGACGGACAATATCTAGGGCCAGTACTTTTTATAGAACCATTAAACATTGGTGACCTATCGAAACCTGTGCGCAAAAGATCATGTACATCTTGATTGGTATGAGTGATGTGACAACTCACTTGTTTTGTTAATGGAACTGTACGATCAGAAAAAGAGAACTTAGAGGGGTTTAGATCTCCAGGCTGTTCTACCATTTTTGAATAATCTAAAGACCTTCCATCTACTCGTGGAGGTGTTCCCGTTTTCATTCTACCAGCGGTGAAACCTAATGATTCTAGGGCTGCGGTTAATCCTAGAGAGGATTTTTCGCCGGCACGTCCACCGCCAAAATTCTTCTCTCCTATATGGATTAAACCGTTTAAGAAGGTTCCATTTGTTAGAATTACAGTGGTGCTATATATTTTGAGCCCAAGAGAAGTAACAACACCGATAACTTGTTCGCTTTCTACAATTAAATCCACCACAGTATCTTGATAAAAATCAAGATTTGGTGTCTTTTCAAGTAAGGATCTCCATTCGAGAGTAAAAAGGCTTCTATCAGATTGGACCCTAGGACTCCACATTGCTGGTCCTTTGGACTGATTTAACATCTTAAATTGTATCGCACTTCGATCTGAAACAATGCCAGAATATCCTCCGAGAGCATCTACCTCTCTGACAATCTGTCCTTTAGCAATTCCTCCCATCGCGGGATTACAAGACATTTGCGCAACATTCTGCAAATTCATCGTGATCAGAAGGGTGCGAGACCCAAGGTTCGCAGCTGCTGCTGCAGCTTCACATCCTGCATGACCAGCACCAACTACTATTACATCAAACTTAGAATCAAACATGCGGTTTTTGTTTCACGTGGAACATTTGAATAAATTCATCTTCGAGACGTCGCATCTCAGTTTTTTTATCAATTGTGTCGTCTTGATAACCAATACAATGTAAAACACCGTGAACAATGACTCTAAGAGTCTCATTTTCAATAGTTTGTGACTCTGTTTGTGCTGAGTGTGCTACAGCCCACATGGAAATAAAAAATTCTGCTTTAAGCGATTCTCGAGAACTGTAATCAAAGCTAATAATATCAGTGTGGGTATCGTGATTTAAATAAGATTGATTAAGACTAAGCATTTTGTCTTTAGAAACAAAGTTATATGATAAGGTGTCAATAGAAAAACCAAAGCGCGTTATATATTCTTTGAGAACAGAAGTGATTTTATCTTCATTTAAAAAATCCGGTATGTCGTTATAATATATGATGACTATAGTTTTTTGCAAATATAAAGTATTTGTAAAGCTCTTGAGTGGGAAATGAGGATAAGCTACTATCTTTGCAGAAAAAAAATGGAAACACGCGTTCGTTTTGCGCCTAGTCCAACCGGACCTCTTCATATTGGTGGGCTAAGAACAGCCTTATTCAACTATCTGTTTGCAAAGAAAAATAAGGGGGCTTTTATTCTTCGTGTTGAAGATACGGATCAAAACCGATACGTTGAAGGGAGTGAAGAATATATCCAAAAGTCATTAGAGTGGGTAGGCATGATTCCCGATGAAGGGCCTTCAAATGGCGGAAATTATGGGCCATATAGACAAAGTGATAGAAAGGATATTTATAAAGAATATATCGACTTACTGATTCAAAAAGGCGGAGCTTATTATGCATTTGATGATGCAGATACTTTGACCAAAGAAAGAGCAAAAGCTGAAAGCAACGGAAAAACCTTTTTATATGGAGCTCAGAATCGATTAAATTTTGATAATAGTCTTCAATTAAACAAAGAAGAAATTGCTGAAAAGATGAATAGGGACTATGTGGTTCGCCTCAAGGTCGATCCAGGAAAAACAATCTCTGTATATGACGAAATTCGTGGAGCAATTCATTTAGACTCAGGATTACTGGATGATAAAATTTTAATGAAAAGTGATGGCATGCCTACATATCATTTTGCAAATGTTGTTGACGATCATTTGATGAAAATAAGTTGTGTAATTCGCGGAGAGGAATGGCTCCCTTCATTACCAATACATCAGCTTCTATACGATGCTTTCGGCTGGACCGCTCCCCAATTCATGCATTTGCCTCTGATTTTAAAACCTTCTGGGAAGGGGAAACTTTCAAAAAGAGATGGAGATAAAGAGGGCTTTCCTGTCTTTCCTATGAAATGGGAAGAGAACGGTTCTGGTTTTAAAGAAAACGGTTTTATTGCAGAAGGGTTTATCAATTATCTGGCTTTATTAGGGTGGAATAGCGGGACTGAACAAGAAATTTTTAGTCTAGAGGAACTTGAAACATTATTCAATATCAAAGGGGTACAGAAAGGAGGTGCACGTTTTGATTATGAAAAAGCTAAATGGGTAAATCACCAACATATTCAGCAAATGAGTGCTGCTAAACTTTACGAACAAGAAAGTATTCGTGAGAAGTTAGAAGGAATAGATCCAGAGAAACATATAGAAATCATTGACTTGCTTAAGGAACGACTATTTACATTAGAAGACTTTGAGGAAGAAGTTTCATGGGTAAAAGAAACCTCCCCTTATGATGAAAAAGCATCCTCTAAATTACAATCTAAAGACCCTCAAAAAATTCTAAAAGAGGTTTCAAAAATTATTCAAGAAACGGAACAACTAAATGATTTGAAAGAAATACTAATGGGTTGGGCAAAAGCAAATGAGGTACCGATGGGAGTCATGATGCAATCTTTACGCATTGCCTTAGTGGGCAAGCTTTCCGGTCCAGACTTATTTCAAATTTGCCTTGTATTAGGGAAAGATGTAACTTTAAATCGAATAGAACGTGCCATTTCTCATTTTAACCTAAAAAACTAATCATTATGCTCACTTACATTATCATTGGACTAGCAATACTCCTATTAATCTCAGGTCTTTTTGTTGTAAAACAACAAACTGCAGCAGTTGTTGAACGTTTCGGAAAATTTATTGTAATTAGGCAGTCTGGACTGCATCTTAAAATTCCATTGGTTGACAAGATAGCGGGTCGTATTAGCCTGAGAATTTTGCAACTAGATGTGATTGTAGAAACGAAAACAAAAGATGATGTTTTTGTAAAACTTAAGGTTTCTGTTCAATATAAAGTTGTACAAGAAAAAGTTTACGATGCCTTCTATAAGCTAGATTTTCCTCAAGATCAAATTACTTCCTATGTTTTTGATGTTGTCAGAGCGGTAGTCCCCAAAATGAAATTGGACGATGTCTTTGAAAAGAAAGACGATATCGCAATTGCTGTAAAAACCGAGCTTAATGATGCAATGACAAATTACGGATACGATATCATCAAAGCCCTTGTTACTGATATTGATCCGGATGCTGAGGTAAAAGCTGCAATGAATAGAATCAACGCTGCAGAGCGAAAGAAAGTAGCTGCCCAATACGATGGTGATGCAGAACGAATTTTAATCGTAGAAAAAGCAAAGGCTGAGGCAGAAAGCAAGCGTCTTCAGGGACAGGGTATCGCAGATCAACGACGAGAAATAGCTCGGGGTCTCGAAGAGTCGGTAGATGTCCTAAATGGAGTTGGTATTAACTCTCAAGAGGCTTCTGCGCTTATCGTTGTTACTCAACATTACGATACGCTTCAATCTATAGGCGAAAGCACAAACAGTAATTTGATCTTACTTCCAAATTCTCCACAAGCAGGTAGTGATATGCTAAACAATATGGTGGCATCATTTACTGCAAGTAATCAAATTGGTGAAGCGATGAAGGCTCAAACACTAAAAAACGATACCAAACAAAAAGACTAATTTTTTTTAGACCAATTGTCTCTTAGACCTACGGTTTTATTAAAAACGACTTTCTCTAACGTACTGTCAGGATCTACAGCAAAATAACCCAACCGCTGAAACTGAAATCGATCCCCTGGATTCGCCTTTTCTAATCCTGGTTCTGCGTAAGCCTGTTGTTTAGTCAATGAATTTGGGTTTAAAAAAGTTTTAAAGTCTATTTCTTTGTCTTGATCAGGTGATTCAGACTGAAACAAACGGTCGTATAAACGAACTTCTATAGGAAGTGCATGTTCTATACTAACCCAGTGTAAGGTGCCTTTAACTTTACGCTGGCTAGCTTCTGAGCCACTTCCACTTTTACTATCAGGATCATAAGAGCAAATTATTTCAGTGATGTTTCCTGCTTCGTCTTTGATCACAGATTCCCCTTTAATAATGTAAGCGTTTTTTAAACGCACTTCTTTGCCCAGAGTTAACCTAAAAAATTTACGGTTTGCAACCTCTAAAAAATCTTCTCGTTCTATATATAAAAACTTGGAAAATGGAATTGTTCTACTTCCAGCTTCAGGTTGTTCTGGATTAATCTCACCCTCTAGGGTTTCTGTTTGCCCATCAGGATAGTTTTCAATCGTCAGTTTAACAGGGTCTAAAACGGCCATTACACGTGGCGCTGTTTTATTCAAGTCTTCTCGTATAGCATGCTCTAGTAAAGACATATCAATCACATTATCTCTTTTTGCGACACCAGCAGCATCAACAAAATTTCTAAGCGAAAGGGGAGTGTATCCTCTTCTTCTCAAACCTGCTATTGTAGGCATTCTAGGATCATCCCAACCTGAAACATGACCTCCTTCTATTAGCTCTGCTAATTTACGCTTGCTTGTAACGGTAAATGAAAGGTTCATCCTGGCGAATTCTCTTTGTTTTGGACGAAGGGTTGAAAGTGGTGATAAAGCCTCTAAAAACCACTCATATAAATCTCTGTGAGGCTTAAACTCAAGCGAACAAAGGGAATGTGAAATTTGTTCGATATAATCTGACTGACCATGAGTCCAATCGTAAAGAGGGTAGATACACCATTGATCTCCTGTACGATGATGTGTTTTATACAAAATACGATACATAACGGGGTCGCGGAGAAGCATGTTGGGTGATGCCATATCGATTTTAGCTCTCAACACATGAGTACCTTCAGCATGCAATCCAGCTTTCATCTCTTCAAAAAGCCGTCTGTTTTCTGATATGGATCTTGTTCTAAAGGGACTTTCCGTACCTTCTTTCGTTGGTGTTCCTTTTTGAGAGGCAATTTCTTCTGAAGATTGTGAATCTATGTATGCATACCCTTTATCAATAAGATCTAAAGCCCATGAATAGAGTTGATCAAAATAATCAGAAGCGTAACATTCTTTCTCCCAATCATAGCCTAGCCATTTTATGTTTTCCTTGATCGCATCTACATATTGTTGTTCTTCTTTTGCTGGGTTTGTATCGTCAAAACGAAGATTTACAGGCGCATTATAGCGCTCTCCCAAATTGAAATTTAAGCAAATTGCTTTTACGTGTCCTATGTGAAGATAGCCATTTGGTTCTGGAGGAAAACGGAAGCGTAGCTGATTTGCAGAATAACCATTTTTTAAATCTTCCTCTATAATGTGTTCAATAAAATGTAAGGACCGCTCCATCGTTTTTGTTTGTGACAAATATAATGAATGCAATCATGCAAATAAAAGCGGAAACACTCTTTATATTTGCATTCGAAATGGGAAAAATTTATTTAAAAAACATCCGGGTATATGCCAATCATGGCTGTATGGTTGAAGAAGGAAAAATTGGAAGTGACTATGTAGTAAATCTCATGGTAAAAACCGATCTTTCTCTTTCTTCAAAAACAGATCGTTTGGAAGATACTGTGGATTATGTAGCGCTGAATTCCATTGTAAAAGATGAGATGGCAATACGATCAAAACTATTGGAACAGGTCGCAACACGAATTCTTTTAAGAATTTTAAAAGAACACACAACGGTTACATTTGCAAAAGTTAAAGTGGCAAAGAAAAACCCTCCAATTGGTGGAAATGTGGAGGAAGTTGCTATTAATAGAGAACTAGCTCGTGATGCTATAAAATTCGATTAATAATTAGTACTTTTGACCCATGGCATCGTGGCCGAGTGGCTAGGCAGAGCTCTGCAAAAGCTTGTACAGCGGTTCGAATCCGCTCGATGCCTCTTTAATCTTTAAAGAAAATTTTCCCTCCTAATTTTTTTTGGTAAATCCTTTTGTTTGGATCCCCATACACACGTAAGACACTACCTCCAATGACAACAGCGTCTATTAACTGACGAACAGTAACATAAGCGTAGCCTCCTCCTATAAGTTGAGCATTAATCTGATCTGTTTTAAGCTGTTCTACTTCACAACTACCGCCGTAATTCACCTTTAAATTAAGTGCTGTTGAGCTTCCTTCTAGTGCTATTCTACCACCAAGACTTGCTAAAAGGTCTAACCGTTCTGTTTCTATTTGGAGATCAATAAGCGCATTGCTTTTAGATTCTATAATGATACTGGTTTGATTTATTTTTTCTTGAGATTTAATTAGTGACTTGTTATACGCTTGAATTTTATTAAGATTACGACTATGATACAAATCTATTTTTGTGGGTTCTGATGCTGTAAGACTCCCAATTGCTAGTTTGATTGTAAGTGTTTTGTCTTTAATAGACAATATCACATCATCAGATTGAGCTCCAGAAACAACTGCTTTGTTTACATCTGATGAAATTAAATTTACATGAAGCCCTGAATAAATCTTGATACCGTTGAAAACACTAGTTGTCAGTGTTTTATTCTCAATATCTTGGGCCCAGGAAATTAAGAGACCTAAGAATAAATAGAAAACAGAAAAAACCGTTCTTTGAAGCATATGCTGGAATTGCAGTTTTAATTTAAAGGTACAAAATCTAAAAAGCGTTTAATTACATTTACTTTTTTAACCTTAATTCGTAATTCATCTCCTAACTGGTAGGTTTTTTTCGTACGTTCTCCAACAAGAGCATGCTTATCCATGTCAAAACGAAAATAATCGCCCTTAATGTCCATAATACGGATCATTCCTTCACATTTGTTTTCTATAATTTCAACATAAATACCGCGATCTGTTACACCCGAAATAACAGCATCATACTCCATTCCAACCTTGTCTTCCATAAATACCATCTGCATGTGTTTGATGGAATCTCTTTCTGCCTTTGTTGCTAATTGTTCTCTTTGTGAACTATGTTCACATGCCTCTTCTAAAGTACTCTCAGACACTGAAGATTCTCCGTCTAAATATTTTTGTAAAAGACGATGCACCATAACATCAGGATATCGGCGTATAGGAGAAGTGAAGTGTGTATAATGAGAAAAGGCTAGACCATAATGGCCTATGTTTTGTGTAGTATATACGGCTTTAGACATACATCTAAGCGTAAGAGTGTCAATTAAATTTTGCTCTTTTGTGCCATTACATGCTAACAATAAACCATTGATTTCTTTATTTATATTTTTTTCAGATAGATTAAAGGAATAACCAAAAGAACGTACTGTTTGTTTTAAGTTGACAAGTTTTTCTTCGTTTGGTTCATCATGAATACGATATACGAATGCATGCTTTTTTGCGCGTTTGCCAATAAAAGAAGCAACTTTTCTGTTGGCAAGCAGCATAAACTCTTCTATTAATTTGTGGGCATCTTTTGAACTTTTAAAATAAACAGATTCTGGTTTGTTCTCTTCGTCTAAGAGAAAACTTACTTCTACACGATCAAAGGAAATCGCTCCTTTTTTCATTCTGTCTGATCTTAATGTTTTAGCTAATTTGTTCAAGTTTTTTATAGCTCCAAATACTTCATTTGGCACAGCATATTTTTTTCCTGTCAAAGAATACTGCGCTTCAACTTCTGCTTTATCTTGATCAATGATATTCTGAACCTCGTCATAGGCAAAACGATAGTCTGAAAAAATGACAGTTCTTCCGTACCATTCATCATGTATTTTTCCTGAGTCATCTAATACAAAAACTGCAGAAAAAGTTAATTTTTCTTCTTGAGGTCTTAATGAACAAAGGCCATTAGATAAAACTTCAGGTAACATGGGTACAACTCTATCTACTAAATATACAGATGTGGCTCTTTCATACGCCTCCCTATCTAATTCTGTTTTTGGTTCTACATAATGCGAAACATCTGCAATATGTATTCCTATTTCATAGCGATTGTTTCCTAAATCTTTAAATGAAATTGCGTCATCAAAGTCTTTTGCTGTTTTTGGATCAATGGTAAATGTGAGCGTTTTTCTAAAATCTTTTCTATTTTTTAATTCTTGAGAACTGATCTGATCTGAAAAGAATGCTGCTTCTTCTAATACGGCTGAGGGGAATTCATAGGGTAAACCATACTCATGAAGAATACCATGAAGCTCAGTGTCTAATTCTCCTGGCAAACCTAGACTCTTGACTATAGTTGCATGAGGTGCCTCTTTTCTTTCTTTCCAGCTTTTAAAAACAACCACAACTTTTTCACCATCTTTAAAATCTTTTAAGTCTTCCTTTTCAATAAAAAAATCAGTGTAAATTTTGCTGCCTTTACATACAACAAAACCAAAATCCTTTTGTCTATCTAAAACTCCAACATACTCTTTGGTTGATCGTTCTACAATAGAATCAACATGAGCTTCAAAAAACTTACCGTCTTTATGAATACTTACTTCTACTAGGTCTCCATCCAAAGATTTGTTTAAAAACTTTTTTGGAACAATAATTTCATCCTCATGAGATTCAATTTTAACGACACCTTTGCCAGATGGGATAATGGTTAATTTAGCACGTTGGGTTGGAACACTAATTTTATTATATTGATATTGTCCCCTTTGTTTTACTATTAGTTGTTTCTTATTGTGAAGTTGGTGGAGTAAACGAATAATATCGTTTCTACCTTTTGTATCGCGTATATCTAATTTAGAGGCAATTTGCTTATAATTCAAAACTGAGGAAACACTGTTTCTAAAAAGTGAGAGAATTTGTGATTCTAAACGTTTGAGATTCTTTTTTTTATTAGACATAAATATTACTTCTGTCAAAGGTACAATATTCGTTTTCGCTTACATATGAACATTATAAACATATTTAATTATTTTTATTTTTATTTAATTTAAAATATGATGATGTATATAGCTTGTTAATAGTGTCTATATATATTTTTCATTCTATTTTGAATTTATCAAAATAAAGAAATACACACAATTTATAATTCGCTATTAACAAATCAATATTATTAAAATCAACTAGTTGGGTCTTTTATTAATTTCTTGTTTATAACCTATTTTGTAAATAACTAGTGTGAAATTAATATCCTTTTTTATTTGATAACTAAACTTTAATTGTCAATTTTTGATTTATAAATAATCTTAAAAAACAATCCATATTAATAATATTCGACCATCATAAAAAATATAGAACATACACAACTATTTTTATTTCCTTTTGTAAACAAATAATGAATAAAGTAGTTGACACTTTATAAACACAGTAAAAAGGTTTCTTATTTTTACAAAAACAAAATATTATGAAAATTAGCATTGGAAATGATCATGCAGGACCAGCATATAAAGAAGCAATTGTAAGGTTTTTAGAAGAGAAAGGGCACAAGGTAAATAACCATGGAACAGACACTTTAGATAGTGTAGATTATGCTGATTTTATTCATCCTGTTGCAAATGATGTGTCTAATAACACCGTAGACCTTGGGATCATTATTTGTGGTAGTGGTAATGGTGCTGCCATGACGGCAAATAAACACAAAAAAATTAGAGCCGCTCTCTGTTGGAATTCAGAAATAGTTGCTTTATCAAGAGCACATAACGATGCAAATATTTTGAGCATTCCTGCTCGTTTTGTTTCTATACCTCAAGCAATAACAATGGTAGAAACATTTTTAAACACCAAATTTGAGGGAGGACGCCATCAAGGAAGAATAGAAAAAATACCATGTAGTTAATGATCGTTTTTAAATCTAAAAAATTTAATGAATTAACAACGAAAGAATTGCTCGACATTATGGAACTTCGCTCGGAAGTTTTTGTTGTAGAACAAAATTGTGTCTATCAGGATATTGATGGAAAAGACCATGAAGCGATCCATATTATTGGATTTAATGATCAAAAAAAAATAATTGCTTATTCTAGAATATTAGCAAAAGGAAACGCTTATTTAGAATACCCTGCGATAGGAAGAATAGTTGTTTCGCCCAAATCAAGAGGAAAAAAAATAGGCCATAGGCTTTTAGATATTAGCCTTCAAAAGACTGAAGAATTGTATCCTAAAGAAACAATAAAAATTTCTGCCCAATCTCATTTAGTTCCATTTTATAATACGCATGGTTTTACATCTATAGGTGAAGAGTATTTAGAGGATGGAATTCCTCATATAGCCATGTTATTGAAAAAATAAGCACACTTGCTTTACTAATTTGTTTTATTTTTAAATGATTCAAAAAGGCTTAAAACATTTGCATTCAAATCATCTGATGAAGGAAGCGTTTTGCCCTTGTAAATTACCATTGCATATCCCGAAAAAAGAAGGTTTTCAGGAAGAGTACGAACGGCCTCTCTCAATTGGCGTTTTATTTTGTTTCTATCAACTGCTTTTTTAAAAGAACGTTTAGGAACGGAAACCCCGACATTAAGTTTGTTTATCTGTTCCTCAACAACTGTTTTAAGATTAAGTGATTTTGTATAGGTCTGAGTTCCGTTTTCAAAGAGAAAATCAACGGTTGTTTTTCCTTTTAATCGAAAGACAGGAAGTTTATTCTTCTGGCGCGACATAGTAATTATTTGACTTGTCTATATCAGCCATAAGTCCACTAGGGTCGATAATTATGGTCTCAATATTTTCTTTTTTCTGGTTTAACTCTAAATTATATTTCGGATTTGCCCAAGTCCAATCTTTATGGACCGTCCATTCAATCGAATAAGGGTTTTCTTTTTCTCCTCGCATTAGAGAAATTGGAATATAATGAAGCTCAGAAATACCATCTTTATATACCACAAGTAATTCCAAAGGCATCGGCATTAATTCTTTTCTTGCGAGCCGGACTATACTTCCTTCATTCAAAGAATCAACACTTTCTATTGAGTAATCTATTTTATTTGTTGTTTGGGTCCAGTCTGTCAAATACCATTGTAATTGTAATCCTGATATACGCTCTGCTATTCTTCTAAAATCATTTGGCTGTGGGTGTTTAAACTGCCATTCTTTATAATAGGTTTGTAAAATTTCCCAAAAATTTTCATTTCCAACAAGATAGATTAATTGACCCAAGAAAACAGCTCCTTTATTGTAAGCAGTACTTTCATAGGCATAGTTGTGTTCGTAACGGTTTGCATTTGTACTTTGGGGCATTTCAACTCCAGATGAAGCGAGGTTAAAATAGCCTCTGTATGATCCTTCGAGAGGAAATTCTTTGTTTTCTTCTAAGATTTCATTTGATGCCAAAGCAGAGATAAACGAAGTAAACCCTTCATCCATCCACTCGTGTTTTGTTTCATTGGTAGCAAGAACATGTTGAAACCAAGAGTGTGCCAATTCATGAGCCGTTACACCAAACAAAGAACCGTAATTACGTCCACCTGTGATCAGTGTTAGCATGGCATATTCCATACCTCCATCACCCCCTTGCACGACACTGTATTGTTTGTATGGATAGGGTCCTAATTTCGTGTTATAGTATTCCATCATTTTTGCAGTATGTGGTTGTAACTTTTTCCAATTTTCAATGATTTCTGGATCATTCTTATAGAAAAAATGTAAGGTTACATCATTAGGTCCAGGATAAGTGTCATGTACATAATCTTTGTCTGCTGCCCATGTAAAATCATGAACTTCAGGAGCGATAAAATGCCAAGTAATGAGTCCTTTTTTGGCTTTAGCTTTTTTCCTGTCCGAATATCCTTTTCCTATATCATCAGCATTTTGTAAATACCCACTCGCTGCGACCGTATAGTCTTTATCTAATTTGATTTTAACATCAAAATTTCCCCATACACCGTGAAATTCTCTACCCGTATAAGGGTCTGTATTCCACCCCTCAACATCGTATTCTGCCATCTTAGGATACCATTGTGCCATAGAAAAAGCAACTCCTTCTGAAGAGTTTTTACCTGCTCTACGTATTACATCAGGAACCTGACCTTCAAATGTTAATTCAAGTAGAGTGCTTTGACCTGGACTCAAAGGTTCATTTAGGAGGACTTCAAGAATGGTCCCAGATTCTTGGGTTTTTACCGCGGCTCCGTTTTGAGTTAGATTTGCAACTTTTAAAAATCCTTGCTGAGCAATTGATAGCGTATCTAGATCAACTTTAAAACGGCGGTTTTTATCTCCTGCATTTTTTAATCTAACGGCCATTTCACTATCGGGCTGAAAAGCATTGAAGTATAAATGATAAAAGACTTTGTGAAGTGTTTCGGGGGAATTATTGGTATAGACTAGCTTTTGGATGCCTTCATAACGAGCAGATTCAGTCTCGAGTGATACTTCCATCGTATAATCTACATGTTGTTGCCAGTACTGTGCACTTGATAGAGTGCAAATACATAAAGATAAAAGGGTAAAAAGTAATGATTTCACAGGATGAGTTTTAAATTATTTGCCAAAGTAAGATTTAATTTTAAAATGATTTTCCATACGGATTCCTTTGTTCGTGCTTTGTAAAGAAATTAATTCGTGATAAGGATCATGCTGTAAGAAAAGCAAGGTGTTTTCAGAAAAAGCCTTCTCTAATATTGTTTCCTTTTCTTGAAGACTTAATAATGGGCGCGTATCGTAGCCCATTACATAGGGAACAGGTAAGTGACCTACTGTGGGGATAAGATCTGCTGCATAAAGGATTTTTTCCCCTTTGTAGTTGAGAAGCGGAAGCATTTGTTTTTCGGTATGTCCGTTGATCAATTGTATCTCAAAGGGAAAAGGGGTTTCCTTGATAAGCGGACCCTTCCCTTCTATAAAACGCAATTGTCCACTTTCTTTTATTGGAAGAATGTTGTCGGGAAGAAAAGAAGCTTTTTCACGACGATTAGGCTTTGTTGCCCAATTCCAATGTTCTTTATGAACCCAAAACAAAGCATTTTTAAAAGCGGGAACGAGTAATCCAGAGGAAGATTTTTTAATTGCCCCACCACAATGATCAAAATGAAGGTGTGTAAAAAACACATCTGTGATTTCATCAGGATGAAACCCAACTTTTTTTAGTGAGTTTTCGAGATTGAAATCACCCCATAAGCCATAGTGTTGAAAGAAAGAGTCGTCTTGTTTATTTCCCATTCCTGTATCGATAAGGATTAAACGCTCCCCATCCTCAATAAGAAGTGAACGAGTTGCCATTTCAATTCTATTTTTTTCATCTGCTGGATTGGTTCGTTCCCAGAGTGTTTTAGGAACAACACCAAACATGGCACCACCGTCGAGCTTAAAGTTACCGGCCTCAATAGGGTATAGTTTCATTTTACTTCAGTTTCACACGTGCTAAAACGTTTGTAGCGGTTAGGTATAAGTATTTTTCATCAGGATCAAAGCCACAGTTTGCAGTGCTTTTACCAGGCATTATTGTTCCGAGATGTTTTCCATTTTTGTCAAGTAGCAAAACACCGCCAGGTCCAGTGGCAAAAATTACTCCAGATGAATGTACTTTTAAGCCATCAAACAAGCCTCTTCTGGTCTTTCCCAATACGTTTCCATCGAAAAACACTCGTTTATTTTCTAGCGTTCCATTTTTCAAATCAAATGCTGCAACGATACTGTTTTGCCCATCAGAATTTCCAACATAAAGAGTTTTTTCATCTTTAGACAAAGCGATCCCATTGGGTCTTTTTAGCGATCGATCTAGGAGTTGTACATTACCACTTTTAGTTAGGCTATAAATTCCATTAAAATCCAATTCTTTAATCGGGTCTCCATCTTGTGAACCAAGCCCATAGGGAGGATCAGTAAAAAACAGCTTCCCAGATTTGTCAAAAGCCAAATCGTTAGGACTGTTTAACCATTTTCCGTCGTAATGATCAATTAAAAACTCAAATTCAGGTTTGTCTGTATTCCAATCTTTTAATCGAGCTACAGCGCGATTACCATGCTGACAGAGGACTAATTTACCGTCCGAATCTAAAGCAAGTCCATTTGCCCCTTCATTAGTGCTGTGAGGCGCATGATTTGTCATTCCACTAGGAGACAAAAAGAGTTTGAGTCCCTCTTTCTCTGTCCATAAATATATTTTGTTTTCGGGAACATCTGTAAACAGTAAACCGTTGAGCTGAGGAACCCATAAAGGTCCTTCTGCCCATTTAAATCCCTCTGCTAAGATCTCCATTCTTTCAGAGGGGGAGATTAGTTCTTCCATTAAAGGATCTAGAACCTCAATAGATCCGATAAACTGTTGTCCAGATAAAGCAAAAGTGCTGCAAATCAGTATTAACAAGAGCTTTAATTTCATAAGAGCAGGTATTTTGAAACAAGTTACAAAATATGGAGAAAGCTTAGTTTGAATTTTTTGGAGCAATCGACAAATGTATTGCAAGGTCTTTAGCAAAAGTGAGCATTAATTTAATTTCTTGAATGCTTGACAACCGATCTTTCCCTTTTATCAAGATTTCTTTCCCATTTGATTCAATATGGAAAACAGGATGACTTTCAAAAAAGTAAAGAAGATCTGGAGTAAAAAGTTTTCGAATAGCCTTTGAATCGTTACCGCTCAGGTGAAAACGCTTGGAAAAATCAGGATATTCTTTAAAGTTTATATCATCAAAACCAGCCCACTGATAAAGCGTTGTTTTAAAATCTTCTTTGTCTAAAACGAAAACAGGGAGTTTTGTTGGAGCATTAAAGAGGAGGAAGGTGGCCTTTAAATCTTCTTTTGTAATAAAGGCCCCTTCTGAAAAAGATAAATCAAACATAGAAAAAGTACCTTTTGTATTTTGTAAATGGTTGATTCTATAATTGATCGTTTTTGTTTCAAAAAACAAAAATGTATCCAATTTTTCTGGAGCATTTTCTATTTCCGAAGTGTATTCCCACTTTAAATGATTTGCAAACGCTTTTAAGTCTTTCTGCCGATTTGTAAGAGAGCTATTAAGCCCTAGAAGCAGATGAACTGGGAGGCTTTTTCTGACAGCAAAAGGATGTTGTGTTTCCGCAGCGTGAATATCCAAGCCGATGATCTCAAACACCCCTCCCTTACGGGCAAAAGAACGCTGATATTCATGCAAGCCTTCCATTACTGTATGGTCTACAAATTCACACAGAGAGAAATCTACGATAGCGTGTTCAGATTCGGGAATCTGATCGAGTCGAATTTTTAGTCTAAAAAAGTTCAGAAAACTAGAAAAGTTTTTGACACTTACGTAATAGTTTCCGCTTTGTTCCTCCAGATACATCAGCACATTTGGTTTAAAAATATTGATTGAAAACAACGAAAAGCTTTTACTAAGCACCAAATGAACAATAAAAGTGAACAGAATCCCCATAAGGATCCCTACAATTAAACTAGTGTAAAGAGTTGTAACGAGTGTTACCATGAATATTAGCGCTTGTTCTGGACCAATTTTATAAACGCTGAATAAGTTTTGTGGAGAAGCGAGACGATACCCTGTATAGACTAAAATTGCTGCTAAAACCGTTAAAGGAATCCGCTGAATTTGATCGCCTAAGAAGATTACGAAGAGGATTAAAAATAGAGCATGAAAAAAGTTTGCAGACCGATTACTTCCGCCATTATTTACGTTTACAGAGCTTCTGGCGATTACTGTAACAACATTTAAACCACCAAGAAAGCCACTTGCTATACTTGCCAAACCAAGAGCTCGAAGGTCTTTATTTACATTGGATCGTCTTTTTTTAGGGTCTAATTTGTCAACGGCTTTAATGCTTAAAAGGGACTCTATGTTGGCGATAAGAGTGATGGAGATAACTACACCAATAAAATTTATATCAAACCACTTACTAAAGTTAGGTCGAGGGATATTAGAGAAGAGTTGGTCTGGAATTTTAATTAACAGACCAGGGTCTATTGGAGCTACTTGATTGAGCACTAAATTATAGTAATAGCTTACACCAATAGACCCCACTACAACCCACATAGGAGCAGGAATTAAGTGAAAATAAGGGTTGTGTATTCTACTGTATAAAAAGAGGAAAATGAGGCTTAAAAACCCCAACATCCCCGAAAAAGGATGGAAAGCAATAAAGTTAAGTATTGAATCAGGAATTGCTTTTAGAAGATCAATTGTTCCTCCGCTTACACTTCGAATACCTAGCATGACATGAAACTGCTTCGCTAAAATTCCAATACCAATAGCGGCCAACATCCCTTGAAGGGCAGTAGCAGGAAAAAACTCACTCATAGATCCAAGGCGAAACACACCAAAAAGAAAAAGCAAAACACCAGAAATAATAATGGCAGCGAGTGTAAATAAATACCCTTCAAAAAGATTTCCTTCTCCTAGGGTCGTGATAGAAGCTAGTAAAACAATTACTAGACCATTCCCCGGCCCTGCTATAGTCACATGAGAACCTCCGAAAACAGAAACGACAATACCTCCAACTACAGCAGCAATAATCCCTGCTAGTGGAGGGGCTTCTGAGGCTATTGCAAGACCCAAGCCTAAGGGTAGCGCAATCAATGACACTACAAAACCTGAAAATATGTTTTGAGGCAATGACTTTATTGATTCGGTAAATCCAGTTTTTTTAGCCATTATTTTTAGATAGTACGATAAGAACATCGGTTGGTAATTCGGCCAAAATATGCTCTAAATCTTTTGGAAAAAAACGGCTAAAAAAAGAAGTTTTTTCTTGAGCATTCATAACTAAAAGGTCTGCGCGAACAACACGAGCATAGTGGCCAATAGAGTACCCTCTCCGTCCAAAAATACTTTGGGTAGACCAGTTCATTCCTTCTAGTTTGTGTGCAGGAATTTTATCAATAACATCATGAACCCGCATTTTTTCTTCTCGGTTAATTTTTTCTTTGCGTAAGGTTGCTTTTCTTAAACTTCGATCATCGTTTACTGCAATCGCAACGCGGGCTTCGCTGATTTCTTCAACCAATGTCAATTTTTCAGCTTTTAAAGCCTGACCCATTTCAAAGGCAGCTTCAATTGTGTCTTGTGTTTGAGGGCTATCAAAACCATTTACTACGATATATTTACACGGTTGCCTTATGATAGAGGGATTAAGCATCAACAAAACGGAACAGGGAGCTTTTCGTGTAATTTGACGGGCAATAGACCCAAGGTAATATTTAAGCATTTTCTCGCGCTTTAGAGCACCTAAAAGCAACAAGTCGATTTCAAATGTTTGGCAAATTTTTATTAAAGTTTCCACAGGATTCCCTGTTTTCCAATGAAGCTCAACATTTTTTGGCTTATCAGGACATTCCTCTAGGATGGCGTTAAAAAGCGTTTCTTTTTCTGTTGTTTTTTCCCCAACATGAACAAAAACCAAAGAAGCTTCTAAAAATGAAGCTAGTCGTGTAACCTCAAAAACATTTGCTTTCAAAGAGGGAGAAAAAGCAAAACCAAAAAGAAGTTTTTTAAACGAGTTGAATGCCATTGATGTCTTGGTTTTCCTCAAATATACACGGAAAAACCCAATAAGCAAACGGATTCAATGTTTGTGGGAATAAGATAGCGTTCCTTAATCGTTGAGCTTAAGTACAGCCATAAAAGCCTGCTGAGGAATTTCTACGTTCCCAATCTGTCGCATTTTCTTTTTCCCTTTCTTTTGTTTTTCCAAAAGCTTTCTTTTTCGGCTTATGTCACCGCCATAACATTTTGCGGTAACGTCTTTTCGAAGGGCTTTAATTGTTTCTCGTGAAATGATTTTTGCTCCTATGGCTGCCTGTATAGGAATATCAAATTGCTGACGAGGGATAAGTTGACGGAGCTTTTCACAGATTTTTTTACCAATAGTATATGCGTTATCTGTATGAATCAGAGCAGAAAGAGCATCTACCTGATTGGAGTTTAGCAAAATATCCACTTTGACTAATTTTGAGGCACGCATTCCTATAGGCGAATAATCGAATGAAGCATATCCTTTAGAAACGGTCTTGAGGCGGTCATAAAAGTCGAATACGATTTCTGCTAATGGCAAATCAAAATTTAGCTCAACACGTTCTGGGGTAAGGTAGGTTTGGTTTGTAATCTCACCTCTTTTTTCTATGCAAAGCGACATCACATTCCCCACAAAGTCTGCTTTAGTGATAATAGAAGCTTTTATATAAGGTTCTTCAACACGGTCTAACATAGAGGGGTCTGGCAAGTCTGAAGGATTATTGACACTAATAAAATTGTCGGGGTCTTTTTTAGTATAAGCTTTGTAAGAAACGTTTGGCACAGTAGTGATTACCGTCATATTAAATTCTCTTTCCAATCGCTCTTGGATAATTTCAAGATGGAGCATTCCTAGGAAACCGCATCGAAATCCAAAACCTAATGCTGCTGAACTTTCAGGAAAAAACACCAATGAAGCATCATTGAGCTGTAGTTTTTCCATAGAGGCTCGGAGCTCTTCGTACTCTTCTGTGTCAACAGGGTAGATTCCTGCAAAGACCATGGGCTTGACTTCTTCAAATCCGTCTACTGCATTTTGAGTTGGATTCAATGGATCTGTAATTGTATCACCAACCTTAACTTCTTTGGCTTCTTTTATACCGGTGATTAAATAGCCAACATCTCCTGCTAATATTTGTTTTTTAGGCTCTTGTTTAAGTTTAAGTGTTCCAATTTCATCTGCGAAATACGTCTTTTGTGTAGCGATAAACTGAATTTTTTGACCCTTTTCTATTTTACCATTTAGTACACGAAAATACGTTTCAACTCCTCTGAAAGGATTGTACACGGAATCAAATATAAGCGCCTGTAAGGGCTCTTCTACACTCCCTGCTGGCGGAGGTATGCGGTCAATGATGGCAGTTAAAATTTCTTTAATTCCAATACCTGATTTGGCAGAGGCAGGAATAACATCTTCAGGGAGACAGCCTAAAAGATCTACGATGTCGTCTGTAACTTCTTCTTGATTTGCGGAAGGGAGGTCTATTTTGTTTAAAACAGGGATAATTTCTAAATCATTTTCAAGAGCTAAATAGAGGTTAGAAATCGTTTGTGCTTGAATACTTTGCGCAGCATCTACGATAAGTAAAGCACCTTCACAGGCAGCAATGGATCGAGATACTTCATAAGAAAAGTCAACGTGGCCAGGAGTATCGATTAAGTTTAAGACATAGGTTTCCCCTTCGTGTTGGTATTCCATTTGGATGGCATGTGACTTTATCGTGATTCCGCGTTCACGCTCAAGGTCCATATTATCAAGTAATTGATCTTGTTTTTCACGTTCTGTTACTGTACCAGTGAAATCCAACAAACGGTCTGCCAAGGTGCTTTTCCCGTGATCTATATGGGCAATAATACAAAAATTACGAATGTTTTTCATAGCCAAGGAGGCATTCTTAAAGTTGCAAAGATAGTGTTGTAGATGGAGTTAAATAGAGTTGTATGAAACTATTTTAATTTATTAGGAGCATAATTAAACATCATAAAGGGATTCGAGTAAAAACATAAAATTTTCAGAAGCGAAGAACGAATCTGCGATTTATCTCAAGCAAAAGAAGGGCGGGAAAATGGTTCCTGTTCATAAAAGGGGAAAAAACACTAATTTTGTTCGCATTATATGGCAGTTAAAATAGGTAACATAGCGTTAAATGACTTCCCTTTGCTTCTTGCACCAATGGAAGATGTCAGCGACCCTCCTTTTCGAGCCTTGTGTAAAGAAAATGGTGCAGATGTTGTTTACACGGAATTTATATCAAGCGAGGGGCTTATTCGTGATGCTGCCAAGAGTGTTCAAAAACTTGATATATACGAAAAAGAACGCCCAGTTGGTATACAAATTTTTGGTGCCAACTTAGAATCTATGGTTCGATCTGTTGAGATTGTTGAGGCGTCAAAGCCAGATATTATTGACATTAATTTTGGCTGTCCTGTAAAAAAAGTAGTTTCCAAAGGGGCAGGGGCAGGAATATTAAAAGACATTCCATTGATGGTAAAACTGACCGAAGCGATGGTAAAACATACTAACCTTCCTATAACTGTCAAAACGCGATTGGGGTGGGATCATGATTCTATTCATATTGTAGAAGTCGCAGAGCGCCTTCAAGACGTTGGCTGTGCCGCTATTTCAATTCATGGCAGGACACGTGCTCAAATGTATAAAGGGGATGCTGATTGGACTCAAATTGCAGCTGTTAAGAACAACTCCCGAATGCATATTCCTGTTTTTGGGAACGGGGATGTTAATACTCCTGAACAAGCACTTAAAATGCGAGACGAATTCGGAATTGACGGAGCTATGATCGGAAGAGCCAGTATCGGAAATCCATGGTTTTTTAATGAAGTCAAATATTTTTTGGAAACAGGAAAAAAACTTGACCCCCCAAGTATTGATCAAAAAGTTGCTGCCGCGAGAAGACATTTGGAAATGGCTATAGACTGGAAAGGAGAAACATTAGGTGTATTAGAAACACGAAGACATTATACAAATTATTTTAAGGGTATTCCAAACTTTAAGCCCTTTAGAACTCGAATGGTTACTTCGGATGAAGCTGCAAAAGTATTTGAGGTCTTTGATGAAATAATGGAAGCTTTTACAGAGGATCAAATCGTTTGATTTCTCAGCTCTTTTCCTAATCCACGCGTAGCCCAAGCAGTGCTTAAAGTTCCTAAGACCAAAAGAGTTCCAATTACAATTAAAAGATTTTCCGCTTCAAAAACTACAGGATAAGCTAGGGTAGTTCCTGGGACATAAATAAAAGGGAATGCGCTTTGAAGCATTACAATTATAACACCGAATACTAGACCAACGCTTCCTCCAAAAATGCAGATTAAAAGCCCAAGTATAAAGAAGATTTGATAAATTCCTTTGGGTGTAGCACCCATGGATTGAATGATTTTCATTTGCCCTTTTTTGTCAATAATCATCATAATTAATGCGCCAACGACATTAAACAAAGCAATAATCATAACCAAGGTGAAAATAAAATATATGGCGAGATGTTCCATGTTGAGCATTTTGTATAGGGCTGTATTTTGTTCTGCTCTTGAAATTAGTTGGATAGGCTTTTTTATCAGGGGCTTAAGTAGTTCAGCCAGCTCGCTTTTAGAAAGAGTAGGTTGGGTTTTTAGAACAAGAGAGGTATATTCTTGTGGCTGAAGGTCTAACAAATTTTGAGCAAGCTCTAGCCTTGAAAAAACGTATTTTTTATCCAGCTCTTCATTGATTTGATAAAGCCCAACGGTGAGTGCATTTACTTGTTTAAATGGGTTTTGATCCAATAGGGTCTGTTTCTTTTTTTTGGGAACTTTAATGTTTAAAAAAGAAGTATAATCGTAAACACCAACACTTAAGTTTCCGGCAATACTAAACCCTAAAACAACATCAGACCCATCAAATGACAACCATTCACCTAATGCAATTAGAGAGTCTATCGCTACAACACTGGTGTAGTTTGGAGGAACGGCTTTTAAATATGCAACTTGATTTTTTTGATCGTAGGAAAGAAAAACTTTTTCTTCAATCTGAGGTGCAATGGCAATTATTTCAGGGAGCGATTCTATTTTACTTAGGAGAGAATCGGAAACATTAAAATATTTTCCTTGAAGGGGTTTGATTTCGTAGTCAGGATCAAAAGATTCACTGAAGGAGAGCCCAAAGGCTTTTAAACCTCCAAAAGCACTAAGTACGATAAATAAAGAAGCTGTAGCAATGACTACCATAAAAAAGGCAAAACCGTTAATTCTATTAATCACCGTTTGAGAGCTTTTTGAAAAAAAGTATCGCCAGGCGATTTTGAGTGAATAAGCTAACATGAGTTTGGTTTTGTCTTATTTTTTTTGACGAGAGGCAAGAATTTCAGGATGGGTTAATGGGTTTGTTCCTTTTTTTAATTCATGATCTATTCCTTCAATATAATCCAGTGAATCGTCAAGATAAAACTGGAGATCAGGAATTCTACGCAATTGGTTTTTCATGCGCTGAGCCAGATCATGACGCAGCTGATAACTGTTTTCTTTAAGCGTACTTACATAATGTATGGCATCTTTGACGGGAAAAATACTTAAATAGATTTTGGCAATGGATAGGTCAGAGGTAACGTGAACCTTAGTGACAGATACCAATAAGTTTTTTACTGAGCCTGCTCGGATGGCAAGTTGGAGTAGGGTAGCAACCTCTTGTTGTAAGACCGTATTAATTTTCTGTTGGCGGGGAGTTTCTTGTTTATCCATGGAACAAAATTACATAGAAAAAAGGGCTTATTGACGTTCCCACTTATAATCGCTATTTAAACGGAAGCTTCCTAAGTGCTCTTTGTTCCATTCTGTAGGTTCTACAAGCGAAAGAAAGGTTTGTGAATTTCCTTGATATAAATGGTAAATTTCTCCTACAATGGGTTCAAACTTAAAATGTGCGCTATATACTTTTTGAGTTTCAGAAGCGATAGTTACAAACGCTTTAATTTTTTCTTGAAGATCATTAAGTTCTGCTTGAAACTGTTTGGACACTTTATCTACGCCCTTTTTTTTAAAAGCATCAATATTTGGCACTTCGATAATTGGCCCACTTAAACTACTCGCATAAGGCAATAATTTGGCGAAATAGCTTTGTTCGTTCTCGTCCCAAACAACCGCATCGGGCTTCTTTTTTTTCATTTTCATTTTTTACAAAGATAAGAGATATCTATTCTTCAGCAATTTTTAGAACTTAGGGAATACAAACACACGACTCTTTAAGATATTCTGTTCTTTTTTGTTATTTTAGGTGCTATATTTGCAGTCTTGTTTTTAAAAGCCCTCAAGCTTTAAAGACTAAAAAAAGGTCCTATAGCTCAGTTGGTTAGAGTAGCTGACTCATAATCAGTTGGTCCCTGGTTCGAGCCCAGGTGGGACCACTAGCAAAAACCGTAATAGTCTATTTTACAGATTGTTGCGGTTTTTTCTTTGCCTTATTGGCAACATATTGGCAACAAATCATGTATTTTCCGTCAAAAAACAAATGCTAAAAGTTTTCATCCCTTCCTCATTTTCTAAAAGAGGGGGTGGGTTTCATGGATTCGTTTTCCTATATAGAGTTAGTTGTGTGATATAGATATAACCCAACTGCAATTTTCCAAATAAATGATTTTCCTCAATAGATAACCTCATCAGAAGGTAATTTGGGCAAACCATAGGCTCCAAACTCAATGATGGAGTTGAGTTTAGGGCTTAATTCTATCTCATGGGATAAATTTCGTTTCGACTGAAAAACAAAGACTTGCTCTAAAGAAGGGAAATTCGATAAAAGCTGAAGAAATTCAGCGTTTAGTTCTGTTTCAACCAAATACAGCTGTTTCAAGTGTTTACTGCTTTCTAAAACTTGTATCTCTTCCCCAGTTATTTTAGTGTGGTTGAGTTTAATTTGTACTAGATTGGGAAATCCTGATAACAGTTCAAAAATAGAATCGTTTACTGCAGTATAACTCAAGTCAATGCTAACGATATTCGATCTAATCCCATCAAGAAGCTTCATGTCTTTGTTTTCAAATTCTGGAATGTTCAATGCGCTGATTTTGATCGAGTTAGATTCTCGATTAATGGGTGCAATCAGAAGGTTCTCCGCAATTAGGGTTTTTATGGTTTCAGGGTTTGGAGCATCGAGCTTTAGCTCAGGATAAAAGCGATTTTCTTCTTTTGAAAAAAAAGGTTCGATTAAAGCACGCGCCGTTCCCAATTGTTCCAAAGTTTGGTCTTGCGGAGCTCCCAATTCAATCCAATAACTGATAAAATCAATTTCTGCTTTGGTCAACTGTTTTTTAGATTTAGGAGGCATGTGTTTCTTCTCCTCCTTTGGCAGGTGAATCCTTAAAAAAAGCTCACTTTCTTTAGTGTTTTCATAATCGATAACAGGACCGTTTTTACCTCCCTGGAGAAGTGCTTGAAAAGTGTGTAATTGCAATCCTCCTTTGGTGTTTTTAGAATTGTGACAACTCACGCATTTTTTGGATAAAATAGGGGCAACTAGGCCCGTGTAAATGACCTGTTCCTGATAGTTTTTTTCATCCAATTGAACGGTTTTTGATTCCTCTTCGTTTCCAAATAACGTTGAAGACAGTTCTTCCAAAGGTTCAGTTAGGTGTTCTTCACCATGGGTAATGTTTCCTCCCAGATGTCCCGTCACGATTAAACTAAACAATAAACCCAAAGAAAAGAAAGAACGCGGAAGTCGATTTAAAATGGTTTGCTTTTGAAGGAATACATAAAATCCTGTTGAAAATACAAGCGTAACTATTCCCGAATAAAAATGTTCCTGAACCAATTCCCAGAGGTAGCCCTCTTGCTGGTATTGAAAATAGCCCGAAAGAATAGAAAATCCAACGCTTAGGAGTACCCAAAACAAAATGAATTTTAGAATTTTTTCAGATTCTTTAAACTTAGACCGATTGAATTCTAGGAGTAAGGCAATCAGGATAAATCCAATGGGTAGGTGAACAAGTAAAGGGTGAAAACGACCGATAAACGTTAAAAAACTTTCCATGAATTTACTTTGTCAATTGCATACGTTCTTTTAGGGCGTTCATAATAAATACATTAGCTTCCCACTGGTCACTCAGTGGTTTTTGAGTAAAGGGTTCGGTCGGAAGGTAGGTAGGTGGTCCAAATTCTGTGGTAATCGTGGGGACTTTTCCTTCCTTCCATCGCTTTTCGATACTCGTCTCCCAAATGGATAAATGCCGTTCCAAAGCGGTTTTCCATTCTGGGGCTTGGGGGTCATTCACCTGGGGACCTTCTTCAAAACCCACACGTGCATGAATGTGTTGTGTACGATTCAAAACTTCCTCCAGAAGCAGGTCTTGTTCTTGTAATAAAGACTCGTGAACAACCATCCAATGACTTATATCCAGTGTGAGTTGAAAGTCCGAGTCAGCCTCAAGAAACTTCTTTGTTTCCGTCAGCGAGTAACTAAATCTTCCTCTATGGGTTTCATGTGCGACGGGAATATTGTGTTCTTTACTCATTTGATTGGCCAGTTGGAGAAACGCTAAATTTTGTTCTGTTGTAAAAAAATCACTCCCCGTATGTGAATTGATGGCATGGGGCTTTTGTGCTAAGGCTCTCATCAAGTCCTTGCGATAGGTGGCAAGGCTTTTTTCAAAGGGGAGGCTTCTGTTGGTCCCGCAGAGATAAATCACTTTTAAATCGCGCTTTTTTAATCCTTTGGATATCTTCTCTTGTATAGTCTCATCTGCGGGAATCCAGACCTCTATACCATCGTAACCTGAGTTTTTAGTCTTTGAGAAAAAATCTTCCCAAGAGCCTTCAAAACCCCAGTTGGTTTGAAAAAATAACAATTCATTTTGAGCACGTGTCAATTGTAAACTAGAAATGACAAGAATAATAATTTTAAAAAAAGAGTTCATTTGGTTTTTGATTTAGGTTAAAATTTCATGGATGACGCGTCCTTCGACATCGGTCAATCGGAAGGGTCTTCCTTGGAAATCAAAGGTAAATTGTTCGTGGTCAAAACCGAGTAAGTGTAAAATTGTAGCTTGAATGTCGTGAACAGAAACCCTTCCCTCAATGCCTCTAAATCCAATCTCATCTGTTGCTCCGTGAACATAGCCTTTCTTCACTCCGCCACCCGCCATCCACATGGTAAATGCTTCGCCTTGATGGTCTCTTCCGATCAAACTGTTTTGAATGCCGGCACGGTTTTCCCACATGGGAGTCCTTCCGAATTCTCCACCCCAAACAACCAGCGTTTCTTCCAATAAACCGCGTTGTTTTAAGTCGAGCAACAAGGCCGCAACTGGTCGATCCATATCTCTACATTTATTTAAAAACCCTTTACTCAATGCCTCGGATTCACTAGCCCCATGTGAATCCCAGCCCCAGTCATAGAGCTGAACAAAGCGCACGCCTTTTTCAACCATTTTTCGAGCTAAAAGGCAGTTGTTGGCAAAGGACTCTTTGCCAGGTTGCACCCCATACATCTCTTGGATGTAGTCCGGTTCATCGTTGATGTTCATCACTTCGGGAACGGAAACCTGCATACGATACGCCATTTCATATTGGCTGATTCGGGTCAGTATTTCGGGGTCTTTAAATTTTTGATATTCTTTGTAGTTGATCTCATTAATGGATTGTATGACTTTTCTTTTTAGATCTCTGGAAACTCCCTTGGGGTCTTTTAAGTAAAGTACAGGATCCCCTTTGGAGCGGCAGTGTACCCCTTGGTAAATGGACGGTAAAAATCCATTCCCCCAAAGACTTTTTCCCGCATCGGGTGTCCCTCCTGAGGTCAATACCACAAAACCGGGAAGGTTGTTGTTTTCAGAGCCCAAACCATAGGTAATCCAAGAACCCAGTGAAGGTCTTCCGAATCGGGCGCTACCAGTAAACATTAATAACTGTGCCGGGCCATGGTTGAACTGATCCGTGTGTACCGCTTTTAAAAAGGATACTTTGTCAACCACATTTTTAAAATGGGGAAGGTGGTTTGAAACCCAATTTCCCGAATCCCCTGATTTTTGAAATGTAGCTTGTGGTCCCAGCATGTTGGGTACTCCTTCTATAAAGGCAAACTCTTTGCCTTCGATCAAGGATTCTGGACAAGGCTTGTTGTGTAGTTTTGCCAATTCGGGTTTGTAGTCAAACAACTCCAATTGAGAGGGAGCCCCTACCATGTGAAGATAAATGACACTTTTTACTTTAGGAGACAAAGGGGGTGCAAGGGGAGCCATAGGATTTAATGCCCTGGCTGAATTGTAGTCGTATGCTTTGCGTGGATCAAAATTACAGGAGTTCAACAAACTCCCAAGGGCAATTCCACCCAGTCCCAATGTACATTCTTTTAAAAAGTGCCGCCTGCTGTTCAGCTGCGCTTCTAATTCTTTATTTTCTCTGATTAGTTTTTTTAAATTATCCATGTGTTAAAAATTCATCGAGATTCATAATAGCATTGGCAATGATCGCAAGGGAGGCTAATTTTTTGTCAATTACGGACTCTTGATTAAAAAAGTTTTGAAGTTTTTCTGAGGTTTGATCAAAATCTTGATAGGCTTCATTGAAAAGGGTTTCCAGGAGATTCAATGCTTCTGGATCTATGTCCTTATAAAGGGCCTTGCGATACATGTTTTGAATGGCTTTGTCCACGGGTTCCTCTATCTGAGAAGAAGCGAGTTGGAATGCGGCTTCCAAAAATACAGGATCGTTCAAGGTGACTAAAGCCTGTAAGGGGGTATTGCTTGGAGACCTGCGAATCAAGCATATTTCTCGACTCCCAGCGTCGAAAGAGATTAGAGAGGGGTAGGGGCTGGTTCTTTTTAAATAGGTATAAATTCCTCTGCGGTACCGGTCTTCGCCTTTACTTTCTTTCCACAAATTACCCAAATAAGCGTGTTCCCAAATCCCTTCGGGTTGGGGAGGCATTACCCCTGGGCCGTACTTTTTCTCGCTCAACAAATTGGAAACATACAACGCCTGGTCTCTTATTTCTTCTGCGCTCAACCGGAGTTTTGGACCTCTAGAATAGTATAAATTTTGAGGATCTATGGCAAATTTAGTTTTCTCAATCACTGAGCTTTGTTTGTAGGTGGCAGATAGCAGTACCATTTTGATGAAAGCTTTCAAACTCCATTGTTTTGAAGTGATAAAATCAGTGGCCAACCAATCCAATAAAGCGGGATGTGTGGGTGGTTCCGACTGGGTACCCAAATCTTCTAAAGTCAATACGAGCCCTTTTCCGAAAATTTGATACCAAATCCGGTTTACAATTGTTCTTGAAGTTAAAGGATTTTCTTCGCTCACCAGCCATTTCGCCAGACCCAAACGATTTTTTTCCCACTCTTCTTTCCAAGGGTTTAAGGTGTTGGGAACCCCAGCAGTGACTTCCTCTTTTTTACTCAACGAACTTCCCCGGTCAAACAAATGGGTTTTCCTTTTCATAAAGTCTTTGTTTTCGACCATTATGGGGGTCAGGTTCTCCGGATTGTTAAGTAGTGTATTTAAAGCATTTTCAATTTTAGCGAAACCTTTTTGATTTTTTCCAGGTAGCTCCGGTACAAAAGAGAACCAATGCAAGGATGCTATGATAGCATTAGAACTAGATTTATTTTTGGTTTTCAAAGAGGGATTTTTCGCTTGAATATATAAATCAAAAGGTTCTTCAATCTTTTTTATTTTCAGTTTAGCATACTGGTTTTTAGGATTATTAAATTGTGGATTTCCTTTTTCATTCAATTGAATGCTTCCAATGATTTCTCCCTTCGGACTATTTTTACGAAAAATCAAAACGGTTTTGTGTTTTGTCGGGCTGTATTTAAACATTAAGTTTTCATTCCCATTGGCATTCATATTTTTATACACTGCCTGGCCGTTGTTTCGAAGGGAAAGGGTCACTCCAGAAACGTAGGCGTTGTCAGAGTTGAGCGACACAGTATTGTGTGCCTGATACTTAGGTTCTAAAAACTGAAAAAAATCATGATAGAAATCATGTGTTTTTGAATCCCCGTACTTTAAAATCCACGCTAAAACGGATTCCATATTTTGTTTGTTTTCCTCTGAATAGGAGCGGAGGTTTGGAGATTCATCCATGAGGTCTTCATCTCGAGTGTTGTTGAAAAAAGAGAGCAACTGATAGTATTCTTTTTGCTGGATGGGGTCGTAGGGGTGGTCATGGCATTGGACACAGCTCATGGTCGTACTTTGAAAAACATCAAAGGTGGTATTTACTCGGTCGATTACTGCCTCCGTTCGGTATTCTTCATCAGAGGTTCCTCCTTCGTCATTGTTCATCGTATTGCGATGGAATGCTGTGGCTAACAACTGGTCATAAGAAGGATTGGGTAGCAGATCGCCCGCTAACTGTTCTATGGTAAATTGATCAAATCGAAGATCTTCGTTAAGGGATTTAATGACCCAATCTCTGTATTGCCAAATGGTTCTACCGCGGTCGGCTTCATAGCCTTTAGTATCTGAATAACGAGCCAAATCCAGCCACCAACTGGCCCATTTTTCGCCAAAACTACTTTCTGATAACAGGCTGTCTAAATAGTTTTCATAGGTGATTTCTTTATTGACAAAGGAATCGAAAAGATCTCGACGGGGGGGTAATCCTGTAATGTCAAAAGCAACTCTCCGAGCAAGTGTTTTTTGGGAAGCTTGTACATTGGGTTGAAGCTTGCTGTCCTCCATTCGGGCTGCAATAAAATAATCGATAGGGGTTTGGAGAAATTCCAAGTCAGTGAATTTTGAAGAGACTTCTGGGAGAGCACTTTTTTTTGGACTGATATAAGCCCAATGCGTTCCCCATTGGGCTCCCTGATCGATCCATCGGGTGAATAAATCAATTTCTTCTTTGCTCAAGGCCGGTTTTTCGTAGGGCATGCGCAGCTCCAAATCTGTTTCATGAAGCCGCTGGATCATCCGACTTTTTTTGGCATTCCCTGGAATAATTGCAGGGGTTCCTTCACTTGTGTTTCTTAACGCTTCTTTTTCAAATAAAAAACTGAATCCCGCATTCTTTTTTACTCCGCCATGACAGGAAATACACTTTTCGTTAATAATGGGTTTGATTTGGGTATTAAAATCTACGGGTTCCGAACGTTGACATCCTGGAAATATGAGCAGCCCAATTAAAATATGTACGAGTGTATTGAATTGGATTCTTTTTTTGGACATACAAAACTTAGTATAAGGATTTTATACAATAAATTTAATTCTTTTTTTTTGCTGTACCAATTTAAACTAAGCGATGGGTAAAATATAAAACTTCTCAAGCACCTCTATTCCAAGTACAGGGGCATGGGCTTTAGAAAACGGTTTTCTATTGAAACAGATGGTTGGGATTTGATATGTAATCCATTCTCTATATCTTAGAGGTATTATTAACCATAAATCAATTGAAATGAAGAAAGCTATTTATCTATTCACCACATTTATTTTATTGTCATGTGCTGAAAATACTGTACAAAAAGATACTCCTTATGGAATCATTAAAAACGAAGACGAAAAATCTAAAATAATTGAAAAACTTGCTGATTCTTATTTAGCGGGGAATTTTGATATCGCAAGAGATTATTTTACACCAGAAAGTCAGCACTTTTTTAATGACTTAGTGTATGATGTAGATGGTATTATCGAAGGCTATAATTTTCACTCTGTATTATTTGATGATATAAAGCATAATGACAGAAAAATCTATACAGGTTATATGACAGATGGCAAAACCCAAACATTTCATGACTTTATTTGGTCTGCAAAATCAAAAATAAGTGGTAAAGAATATTTTTACCCTTGTCATTGCAGATGGGAATGGGAAGGTGATAAAATATCAAAGACTAGTTGTTATGTGGATCCAGCAGCAATATTTGCTGAGGTAGCATTGTACCAAGAAAAAAATCAATAACAGCAACCCTCCCAAGCGGAGGGTTTTTTTATCAATAATATCTTGGTTTATTTTAGGGTTCGTTTTAGTAAAAATGCACTACCCAAGGTAAGATTTGAATTTTTTTATTTCCTAAATATTTTTATTTTTTCTATTGTAGGTAGTTATGCTTTCTCGATTTTCCGAGAGTGCTTCAAAAATCATTTTTTTTGCTAAATCACCAACATCTAATGGTTTTTGGGATTTAAAAAGCCCAATTCTGTTTAATCTATTGAATATTTTTATGGCACTTTTTTCTACTGCTCTCATTAATTCTGGCTGACGAATTAAAGTTGGGGGCTGAAAAATTTGGATTGTTTTAAATGGAAGCATTTTTATGGACTTCTCAAGTGCCCCTTTTATTTTGGGATAGAAAAAAAAAGACTTGTCGTTTGCTCCTGTTGAGGAAACCAATGCATAGTGTTGTACGCCATTTTCCGATGCCATTTTAGCAAATTCAAATTGGTAGGTATAATCTATCAAGTACTGTTGATCTTTACTTCCAGCATCTTTTCTTGTAGTTCCAAAAGCTGAAAACAGAATGTCTCCAGTAATCAAGGATTTATATTTTTCGAATTCTGAGAAATCAATTTTATGTTTTTCTAATTTTTGATGTTCAACAGTAAGTGTTTTTCTGGTAAAGACAGAAACTTTGCAAAAATTAGAATCTTCAAGAAGAAGTTTAACAAGCACTTGGCCCGTAGCACCTGATGCGCCCAAAACTAAAGCGTGTAGTTTTTTCATTTCATTGAGATATAAAAACTAAAATTATTTTGAAAGAAGTACAACTTTATTTGTGTCAATACGAACCTTTTTCTGTTTGTAGAGTACTCCAAGCGCTTTTTTAAATGCCTTCTTACTCAGTTGAAGCTGTTGCATGATTTCGTCAGGATTACTTTTATCAGTAAGATTTAATTCACCCGAATGTTCTAGTTTTTTCAAAATGAGTTCACAGTTAGAATCGATCACATTCAAAAATCCTTGAGGTTGAAGAGAAACATCATATTTTCCGTCTTCTCGTATTTTTTTTATAAAACCGATTTTTTCCATATCTACTTCTAGGGGTTCAAAAACCTCATTCCTATATAATAATCCTTCAAAAGAATTATTAATTAAAACAACAAAACCTAAATCAGTTTCCCGTTCAATGATAAGCCCAACTTTTTCTCCAAGATCCAATTCCATAACCCAAAGGTAAAAATATCTTTGAGCTAATCTCACTCTCTGTCTAGGGTTTTCAAAATGCTTGTAAACCGGAATTATTTTCAATTCCTTTTTAGGAATTTAAAAGACTAGCGTATGATTTTATATCTTGGGGCTAGTATTAAAAAACCAAATAATTTGAATTAAACATGAACACAACACGATTCGTCTTTTGCCTACTGATTACTCTTACTACAAGCGCCCAACAAACTTTAGACCAAAAAGTGGAAGCTCTTCTTTCAAAAATGACCCTTCAAGAAAAGATAGGTCAAATGAACCAGTACAATGGTTTTTGGAATTTTACAGGACCATCTCCCGACGGAGGAGATCAAAAAATAAAATATGATCACTTGGCAAATGGGCTCGTTGGCTCTATGCTAAATGTTCGTGGGGTAAAAGAAGTAAGAGCTGTACAAAAAATTGCTGTTGAAAAATCACGCTTGGGAATCCCTCTAATTTTTGGATTCGATTTAATTCATGGGTATCAATCGGTTTTCCCTATTCCTCTTGCTGAAGCAGCAAGTTGGGATTTAGAAGCGATTCAGCGTTCTGCATCACTTTCTGCAAAAGAAGCAGCAGTAGCAGGAATTAATTGGACTTTTGCACCTATGGTAGATGTTACTCGAGATGCCCGTTGGGGAAGAGTAATGGAAGGAGCAGGAGAAGATCCTTATCTGGGGAGCCTTGTTGCTGCTGCTAGAGTTCATGGATTTCAAGGGGATGATTTGGCCTCCCCCTTCACTATCGCAGCTTCAGCAAAGCATTTTGCCGCTTATGGCTTTGCAGAGGCAGGAAGAGACTATAATACAGTTGACATTGGTTTAAACACATTACACAATATTGTTTTGCCTCCATTTAAAGCTGCTGTAGATGCTGGGATCAAAACTTTTATGAATTCTTTTAATGACCTCAACGGGATTCCAGCTACTGCAGATGCTTATCTTCAGAGAGATTTATTAAAAGGGGAATGGGGTTTTGATGGCTTTGTTGTTTCAGATTGGGGTTCTATTAGAGAAATGGTAGACCATGGCTACGCAAAAGACCGAAAACAAGCCGGTGAGATGTCGGTTTTGGGAGGTTCTGATATGGACATGGAATCCTCCATTTATGTGAACGAATTGGAAGCACTCTTAGAAGAAAAGAAAATTAATATCGCGCATATAGACGATGCAGTGAAAAGAATACTCAAAGTGAAGTTCGAGTTAGGACTCTTTGACGATCCCTATTTGTATTGCAACGAAGAATTGGAAAAACAAATTACAGGTTCTCAAGAACTTGTTCAAGCGAACTTAGATGTTGCAAAAAAATCGATTGTATTGTTAAAAAATGAGAATACTATACTACCCTTGAAAAAAGAGGGCCAAAAAATTGGTTTGATAGGTCCTCTTGCAGCAGATAAAAACAGCCCCTTAGGAAATTGGAGAATTGCCGCAGTGAATAACAGTGCTGTGTCTGTTTTGGAAGGGTTTCAGTCTTATAAAGGAAATAAGATCAGCCATGCCCAAGGTGTAAAATTGGTAAACAAAGTTCCTGATGGATTTCATGAGGAGGTACAAATAAACACCACTGACAAAACGGGAATTGAGGAAGCGATTGCTTTAGCAAAAGAAGTTGATGTGGTAGTGATGGTGTTGGGGGAATATGGTTTTCAGTCTGGAGAAGGACGTAGTAGAGCTTTTCTAAATCTTCCTGGGTTCCAACAAGAACTTCTTGAAAAAGTTGCAGAGGTTAATCCAAACATCGTTTTGGTTGTAATGAACGGGCGACCATTAATTTTAAATTGGGCTTCAGAAAATATTCCAGCCATCGTTGAGGCATGGCATTTAGGCTCACAAAGCGGGCATGCCATAGCGCAAGTTTTATATGGAGATTACAATCCAAGTGGTAAATTGCCCATGAGCTTTCCAAGGAGTGTAGGACAGCTTCCTATATACTACAATCATAAAAGCACGGGTAGACCAGGAGCAGACGGAGAAGACATGGGGAGTGTTTTTTGGTCTCATTATGGAGACGAAAAAAACAGTCCGTTATATCCTTTCGGTTATGGATTAAGTTATACTCAGTTTGAATATTCACCCCTTCAATTAAGTGATGATATAATGGACAAAGGAGGATCTTTAAAGGCTAGTATTAAATTAAAAAACACGGGGAAATTTAAGGGGAAAGAAGTGGTACAATTTTATATTCAAGACCCTTATGCAAGTGCAACAAGACCCGTAAAAGAACTCAAAGGTTTTCAAATGGTAGAGCTTAATCCTGGCGAAACGAAAGAGGTATCTTTTAGGATCACAGAAGAGCAATTAAAATTTTATAATGCTCGTCAAAAATGGGAAGCAGAATCAGGCACTTTTTATGTATTCATAGGATCAAATTCTGCTGTTAAAGAGAAAAAGGCATTTGAACTTAGATGATTTAGTTTTAATCGGGGGTCTAAGTTAATTTCAAAAGAAATCTTGGAAAACAAAGATTATGATTCGCTTCAAAATGCAGTAGCTGAAACACTTAGTTTAATTAAAAAACTGAAGTAGTTAAAAGTTCATAAATCAGCGGAATCATTGCTAATAATAAAAGCGAACCCCAAAATTTAAGAAAGGAAACATCGAATAACGATCTACTTCTTTTATGACCATTTTTGATTGGTCATAAAAGAAAATCCGTTCCAAAACGTTTCTTTTATTTGTTAAGTTCTTAAGGGCAACTTTTAAATCCAATTTTAAATTATCGTTTAGGTTGTATCGTTTGGAAATACTGACGTCTAAACGTTCAAAAGCTGGAAGAAATTCGCTGTTTAAGCGATCGTAAACCAAGGTGTAGTTCTGATTGACTAATTCATAGCCTACAGGCTTAGAATAAGGCACGCCACTTCTGAGGGTGTAATTTGCGTCTAAAGACCAGTTTTTATAACGATAATTGATACCGGTGGTTAGCATATGTTTTACAAGGAAATTACTGTTAAACCACACACCACTTTTAAGGTCATTAAATTTATTTTTATTGTCTTGATAACTGTAGCTCGTCCAGAAATTCAATGCATTCCAGCTTTTCTGTAAAAAGAAGTCTATTCCAAAAATATTAGATTTACCGATATGAAAATCGTTGTCGTTTGGGTCGATATAACCAAAATTATAGGTAGAAACCCCCTGAATTGTACGCCTATAAAAATCAAGATCTAAAATCGTACCCTCATCTTTTCTAGTGACTCCAAAACTGTACTGAGTAGATTTTAAAAGTGGGTATTGTTCACCTCCTGCTAGTGTCCATAGGTTGTTGGATCTAGAAGAATTATTGAGTATAGTCTCATTGGTTTGGTATATGGTTTGAGACTTTTTCTCATAGGAAGTATTGAGTATCCATTGTTTGTTTAATCGTTGAGTCATAGTTACCCTAGGTTCTAGTCTAGAAGAATTAAGGATTTCAAAATAGTTATACCGAAGTCCAAATTCTAATGTGTTATTTTGGATAAAAGAAGTTTTAGTAGAGGCGTATAAAGCAAAAGTATACCCACTTAAAAGTTCTGAAATGTCAAGAACTTCGTCGTTTATAGTGTTCTGATTAGAAAGAATGACATCACGATAGATCAAATCTGAGCCTAAATTTACTGTAAAATTGTTTTTAAAAATTTTGCTATGTTGGGTTTTTAGATCAATTTCTTGGATGTGATTTTTCCTACTTGTCAAATCTTCAAATTCAATCTCTAATGAGGCTTCAGTATCATCGTCATCTGAATCGTTTTCTTCATATTCAATTAGTTGTCGATCATAAAGGAGTTGATAATCGCTGTACGAAAAATTCAATACATTTTTCCAATTGTTTTTTATCCAGTTCAGTTCGGAACCCATTCCTATACTCTTTGTCTTTAAAAGATCATTATATTGGGCATTATCTTGCGTCAATTCATAACCTAACTCATCTTCCATATAAAATGAATTTAGATGTAAAAACATGTTTTTTTGAAGGGTAATCCTAGAGGAGAAGTTGAAATCATTGTAATAAATCTTTTGCTGAGAGAACACTTGAGAGGTGCTGGTATTGTTTTGAATATTACTAAATGTATTTGTTTTGAAATTGTCTGAAAGGGTTGTATTGAATGCAGTTCTCGCGGAAAGTTGAACTTGTATCTTGTTTTTTACATTGAGTTTGGAAACAAAATCAGTATCTAAAAGACCAACACCGACAGAACCTTCAATTAAAGATTTATTTGCTGACTTGTTATTATCTAATAAAATTAACCCTGAAGTATGTTCGCCAAAGGAAGAGGGAACTCCTTTGACATACAGTTTAACTTTTTCAATACTGAAGGGATTAAAAGACGACAAGCCCCCATTTGCATGATTATTTTGATAGAGCCGGATATTATTCCACAAAATTTGATTTTGATCTGGGGTACCGCCTCGAATAAATAATTGGTTATCCTCATTAGGTGAACTTATACCCGGAATGAGTCTGAGTAACTCAAACAGGTCAGGGTTTATTGAACCCGGACTTAATCTAAAGCGGTTTAAGTCAAATTCGAAGGGACCACTGATTTCCTTTTGGATTGGTGGAGCGATATAGTTTATAATAACCTCCCCTAATTCAATTTCCTTGGAATTGATATAATATTCTGGACACTTTTCAGATAGGTCTAGAGAATATTCTGTAAAACCAAAATCAGCACTTTTAAATGCTATTCTATTTATAGAAGGATTGACATTTTTGAATGAAAAAAACCCATAATTATCACTCAATGTAAATCGATTACCACAGATGACCAGTGTATTTTGAAGTAGAGTATCTGTCAAATCACTTTTAACATATCCACAAATCAAATTGTTGTAATTAGAAATATTGGAGAGAATAATAGCCTCTCCTGAAGGGGTACTTTTTAAAGCGTATTCTTTTTCAAGAACGTCTTGAAACTCCTCTAAAGTTTTTGGCAGAGGACTCTCAAGAGCGAGGTATTCAGAAATTAAACCATCATTAAAAGTAAAGGTGACGAGGTACTTTTTTTCTGCTTCAAACAGGGTTTTTTTTAGGGATACTGGAAACTGTTGTGCACTAAGACAAAGAGAAATTAATAACAGAAACAGTAGGGGAAATTTCAATTTCATTCTTCAATCAGGATCAGGTTACCATTGTCCCCTTCTTTTATTCCAAATGAAAAAGGTAAGCTAATTGATTTTATTGCCTTTTCTTTATTGTTCAATGGAACGACCCCTGTAAAATAAAAACTTTTGTTTGATTGTAATTCAATATTGAGGTTATAAAGATTTTCAATCAGATGGATTACGTGATTTAAAGGGACTTTGCTATAATATACGGAAGAAGTGTTTCCAAATTGTGTAGGCTCAAATTCGTTTATCTGTTGATCAATTGTATTAAAAGAAAGCCCTTTGGTCAAGAAATAAGTCTCTTCTTGATGTGTAACTTTAACTTTTCCTTCAGCACAAAGGACTTCAAAATATCCATCGGTATGAATAACTCTAAAAGCAGTTCCTAGAACTTCAACAGTTCCGTTTTTCGTATTTACAATAAATGGCTTTCCTTTTGTTACTTGATAAGAAACTTCTCCCTCCATGAAAAGCTCTCTATTGGTCCAACCAAAAGTTCGAGCGTGTGAAAGTTTTGCACCAGGGGATAATTTTACAGCACTACCATCAGGAAGATTAATTTGGGCAAATGAATTTGTAGCTAGATATTCTTTTTGAGAGAGAAAAATTGAGCCGATTCCAATCAGCAAAGTGAGACTTGCTGCAAGGGAATAGATCCAAGTCATTGAAATGGTTTTTGGGGCTTTCTTCTCGGGAAGGGTTTTTGAAAAGTGTGACCATTGAAGTGTTTGAGGAATATCTATAGACAGTTTGGATGATACGGATTTAATTAGTAGATATTTATCTAAAGCAACTTGTCCTTCAATCTTTACAAGTTGGCTGTCTGAGAGGTTTCCTATAATCCATTCCGCTAGGTAATTTTCATTTTTCATAGCTATTTTCTTTTTAGATCAATAGACAAGAGTTCATTTAATTTTTTTAGAGCTTGATGCATCCGTTTTTCTACTGCTTTTTGAGTGATATCCAATCGTTCTGCAATTTCACGGTATGTAAGATCATCAATACGATTCATAAGGAAAACAGTTCGTTCTTTTGAACTCAATTGATTCAGTGAACGGGTAAGTTTTTCTTTAAATTGCTTTTCTTCTAACATTTCATGGGGAGATTCTGAAAAATGAATTTCTGTAGAAGCTGTACCATAATTCTGTTGATTTTTTTTTAATTCATTTAGAATTAAATTTTTACCCATAGTAAAAATGAGACTTTTGATATTGGATAACTCGAACTTGTGGCATTGATCCCATAGCTTTAGAAAGACACTCTGGGTGACATCCTCGGAAAGCAAAACATTTTTAAAAGAATACGTCAAAAACCGAAACAAGTCCTGAGAATATAGTGTAAAGGTTTTTTCAAACACTTTTTCATTACATAGAGTGTCATTTTTAGTTGGGGTCATTTCTCAAATGTCAAATTAAATTTAAAGTTAAGGAGATCTTCCATTTTTACCATCATAAACGAAGGAGGTTTAATTCCATAATCCGTTATTTTAAGAGTAAATGTCCCACTAAGGTTCATTTTATTCAATGAGATTTTATGTTTAGCTATTAAGGTTTGATTTTTTGTAACTCCGTGAAAATCAAATTGACCATGGATTAAAATAGAATCTTTTTTATATTCTATTAAGTTTGCATAAAACCGAACTTCAGGAAATGACAATGCTTCTAAAACCTCAAGGGCATGTGCATCACGTCCTGAATTTTTACTATCAAAATCACGAACTTGAGTTAATATTGCAATTTCCTTAATCTCATCTACCGCTGGATCGAAAAGCAGTACGCCTTTCACATGCTTATTGACACCTTCCCAAGGATGTAAAAGATGAATTGCTTCATAAGATATCTGGCTTTGACTCGAATTTAATTTCCATTTTTGATTTTGAGCAAGACTGATCTGAATAAACAATAAGAAAAACAAAGAAACGGGGAGTTTAAACATGATTAAAATTTAAATGAAATAATAGCCAAAGCGTAACTTCCAAACAGGGTATAGGACGCAGCTCGATGATACTCTTTGTTGGAATCGGCGAAAACATTTGTGGCAATCATTGCTGAAAAATGAACGGTTGCCAGCCACTTATGTGCTTTGATTGAAGTTAACCCTTTGTCTTTAACACTGATTAAAGGTGGAGGTGCAAATAGCGAAAGGCCAGCTCCAGTAAAATAGGAGGCTGTAGTAAAATTACCAATAATTTCATGCGCATCCTCATACTGTGAATGTCCATTATAGAGTTTTACCCCTAAAACACCTTGAGCGATCATTCCAGCCAAAGTTGCATAACCGATTACTTGATGAGAAATCAACATTTTTCTTCTGATTTTCATTTCCCGCTCCCGATTTTCAATCGAGAGGGGAAGTAAATTTGTTTTTCTCATCAGTCCTTTTTCCCCCCACAACCAGCGCTGTGTGAATAGCATGGAGTTGGGTAATAATTCAATTTCTGTTTTTTCTGATTCAATTTCATCAAATAAAGAATTGACTTGCCCTGTGATTCCTTGGAATACGAAAAAGAGCATAAAACTGTGAAGGAATGTTTTTTTCATTTTAGTCATCGAGTCTAAGAAAGTTTCCGTTTAAATCAAAGATCAGTTCGATGTTATTGGAAAGCTCAATTTCGATTTTTTGACTTTCTATTTCAACTTCGACTACAGTTAGATCAGGGTAATTTGAACGGATATAGTCCATAATTTTTTGCTGAACAGCATCACTTAAGTTACTACTTGTAAGAGAATTATATTCATTATCATCATCATTCTCATCGTCATCATCGTCATCATCATCGTCATCATTGTCATTATCGTCATTATCGTCGTCATCATTGTCATCATCGTCATCATCATCGTCATCATCATTGTCATTTTCGAATGAAAGAAAATTCCCGTTAAGGTCAAATAGTAATTCTATGTCACCAGTAAGTTCAATCTCAATACTTTGATTATAAATTTCAACTTCTGTTATCGTTTTTCCAGTATAGTTGCTATTAATGTAGGTTGTGATATTTTGTTGAACGGATGCACTTAATGAAGTGTCTGGTAGGTTTTGATATTCATCGTCATCATTGTGAATTCCATCCCCATCTATGTCATCATCGTATTCGTCGTTGATCCCATCATGATCAATATCGGTACCGTTATCATTAATTCCATCATTGTCTAAATCTGCGTCAGAAAGGTTGTTGATTCCATCAGCATCGTCGTCAGATCCATTGTCTATAACTCCGTCTCCGTCAATATCTGCATCTGCAAGATCATGTATGCCGTCATTATCTGTGTCTTTACTTGTTAAGGAGTTTGTAGTATTAATTGGATTTTCAACAGTAATTTCTAGATTTTCAATCTGCTCATTCAACTTGTCAACTTCTTCCATTTCAGAAATAGAGCATGAGAAGAATATAAAAGGTGCGGTAAGTAAAATAAATTTTTTCATGTGATTTGTTGTTTTTTGTAATAGAACAATTGAAAGGTGTTTTACCCTACCATGAAGAAGTTTTTTTTATTTAAGGGATTAAAATATTTAATGAACACATTGTTTGAAAAATAACAAAAAGTGTTGAACGATAGGGGTTTACAAGGCATATTCATCAATACAAAGAAAATTTTAACTTAATTTTATCCTGCTCATAACCAATCAATGGATGAATCCTTTTCTCTATTTCATAGTATGTATTCCATTTGTGCTAATGAGCCAATCTAAAAAATCAATGGACAGAACCTATTTTGATAGTGGCCAAATTAAAACCGAAGGGAATCTCGTAGAAGGGAAGAAACATGGTGAGTGGGTTCATTATTTTGAGTCAGGTCAAATTAAAACAATAAATAATTTCCAAAATGGGATACAAGAAGGCAAATCTTTTTGGTATCATCCCAACGGATCAATAGGTTGGGAAGAAAATTACGTAAATGGGATTGCTCATGGTAAATTTCTTTACTACGATGAATCGGGTCGTTTAAGGATTGAAAAAATATATGAAAATGGAAACGAGGTGAGTTATCGTTTTGATGGTAAAGAATTAAAAAACAATTAAATTTTATAGATCTTATTCGTCAGTACAACACAAAAGTATTGCTGAATTTTTCGTAGAAATCTTCTCAAACGGATAGTAGATTCCGACCTATTCAAATAATTAAACCCGAGTCTATTTGAATACTATTTCAGACTTTTCTTAAGCATACTATTTTTGAAAACGGATCAAAAAACACCTTGAAAGTAAATAAGCAGGCCTAAGCTAAAAAATAACTTTTATTTGATTTTTTCTAGGGGAGTTCAGAAGAAGTTATCCATCGTGTGTTCAAATCAACATTAGTCATTTCTTTGTCCAAAGGAAAAATAGGTCGTTTTACTCTTTTGTATCCTAAACGCTCCAAATCTTGGTCAACTCCACCTGGCGTTAGTGCCATAATCCAATCTCCTCTAAGATCGTAGAGTTCAGGAACTAAATACCCGATTTTTACAACGAGTATGTCACTTAATCTTGGATCAAGCCCCAGTTGGGTAAAGTCCTTTTCATGGTGATATGGCTTTCGTTTTTTAGTGACAATTACTCGAATACTTCCAACCCGAATCACGGCTTCTACTTCTGCATGTATGTCACCTTCATGTATAGCCTCTACTACTCCATCTAAAAGAATAGGAGGAGCAAAGCGGTCGTCTACTAAAGCACCGACATTAGCTTTTACTTTTCCTCCAACACCCACTTCTATGGCGGCTTTAATCATTTCAGGCCCCGGGATAGATGCGTAAATAAGTACAGGACCATTTGCAGATTGAAATTCTGGCTGAGATAATAATTCTCTCAATGTCCAAGTTACGTCACCAGCCCCTCCAGCAGTTGGATTATCCCCCATATCACTAATTACAAAGGGCTTTTTAGTTGCTTTTAAAGCAAGCTCAAGACTTTCTTCTAAAGTGGCTGTAGGAGCGACAAAATCAAATTCTTCCCGGACATCCCAAAAATGATTTGCGAGCATTTCAGCACTTTCACTAACCGCAGTTTTATCGTCACCAGTTACCATGACTACTGCTCGATTTCGGGGTTCATCTGCCCATGCATAACCGATCCAAATTGCGGCATCAATTACACCTTCTCTCTCGGTAACTGGCTGAACTTTAGCATACAGACTTTTACCTGGTTCTATTCGGGTACTTGTTTTTTCACCTGGCAATAATATTGGTACTGGAATCCATGCTTTGTATTTGGGTTTTCCTTTTCCAGATTGCAACCTTTCTAATAGGTTATCTACCGCACGTTGTTTTGATTCTAAGGCATCCTCATGGGGCGCCATTCTATAACAAGTAATTAAATCAGTGTGCTTTGCCAGACGCTCAGAAACATTACCATGTAAATCCATAGAGGTTGAAATCAATGTTTCTGTACCAATTAGTGCTCGAATTTTTTCAATGAAATCACCCTCAGGATCATCAATTCCTTGGACACTCATAGCACCATGAATATCAAAAAACAGCCCGTCATAGGGCATGTTTTCTTTGAGTAACTCTAGGGTTACTCCCACTAAAGAATCATAAGCTTTTCGGGTTACAATTCCTCCAGGGAGAGCATGTCCTCGCAGTGTAGGAATCCATTGTGCAGCGTTTCGTTGGGGACTATTTTCCTTTAAAAAAGGGTAGTAGTTAAATATATCATTGCCTTTACGAGCCAGAAAAGCACTCGCCTCTGTAGTTGCAGGTGAAAAAGTGCTAGATTCAATTGCTAGACCAGCTATTGCAATTTTTGGCTTAATAGCATCAGATTTGCAGGACGAAATAAGGAATACAAGTGTGAATGCACTAAATAAAGTTTTGAAAAAGGTCATAATAAATCAATTTGTTATAAATATACAGTGTTTAAAAGAACTTTTCAGGCTCAATGAATTAGTGTTTAGAAATAAATTGATTGATAAAGCGAGTGTGTGTTTTATTCTTTTATTTTTATGACATACAAAACAATAAGGCTTTTTGTTTAATATTAAATTAGATGACATATTCATTCCGTTGGTTAAAGGATTCTTTTTTTAGCCTTTAACTTCGGAGTTTTACTAAATTATTTATGAAACACCCAACTATTTTCCTCAACCAGTTTTCAATGGTTTTTATTTCAATCATTCTTTTAAACTCACTTCTTTTTTTAAACGCATGTTCTGATACTAATTCCAAAAAAGGCTCTGATTCATCAACAGAGGCAGTAAATGAAGGGGAACAGTATCGGCCGGCATTTCACTTTACTCCTCAAAAAAACTGGATGAATGACCCCAATGGGATGTTCTATTTGGACGGAAAATTTCACTTGTATTTTCAGCATCATCCGGATTCTAATGTATGGGGACCCATGCACTGGGGGCATGCTACAAGTGAGGATTTAATGAATTGGGAAGAGCATGAGATTGCCCTTTTTCCGGATGAATTGGGGACAATTTTTTCTGGAAGTGCTGTAGTAGATTATCAAAACACATCAGGTTTAGGAACAAAAGAAAATCCACCCATAGTAGCAATCTACACCAATCATGATGCTGATGGAGAAAAAGCAGGAAGCCTTACATTTCAAAATCAAAGTATTGCATATTCTAATGACAAAGGATATACATGGACTAAATACAGTAAAAATCCTGTGGTGAAGAATCCTGGTATTAAAGACTTTAGAGATCCCAAAGTATTTTGGATGGAAAACCAGCAAAAATGGATCATGGCACTTGCAGCTGGACAAGAAATCCAGTATTACGAATCAAAAAATCTCATAGACTGGTCGTACAAATCGTCTTTTGGAACAGGCATAGGCAACCACAATGGGGTTTGGGAATGTCCGGATCTATTCCCGCTTACAATCGAGGGAACAGAAACTGTGAAATGGGTGCATTTAGTGAGTATCAATCCGGGAGGTCCCAATGGAGGAAGTGCAACTCAATATTTTATTGGTGATTTCGATGGAAATCAATTTACTCTTGACCCAGAGTTTAAAGTTGATATTGAAAAAAGTCATCGCTTTTGGGCAGACTTTGGAAGAGATAATTATGCTGGAGTTACTTTTTCGAATTGGAGAACCGATGACAAGAAGAAGCCACTTTTTTTAGGATGGATGTCGAATTGGCTTTATGGTACAATAGTACCGACCTATAATTGGAGAAGTGCAATGACATTACCCAGAAACTTGGAACTCTCTAAAACGAAAGAAGGATATATTTTAAAGTCTACTCTAGCAGTGGATTGGGATTCATTTACCACAAATAAAGGAAACATAGTAGAAACGAAGATTGAAGGAAATACCACAATTGTACCACCAAATACTTTAGATCTGAGTGCTGCAAAAATTAATATTCAGCTTAAAAATTTAGAATCAACTACTTATATTTTTGAACTGGCAAATCAATATGGTGATACACTTTCTTTTGGATATGATCACAAAGCCAAGCAGTTTTTTATAAATCGAAGTAAGTCAGGAAAAGTAGATTTTTCACCAGAATTTACCAAAGGTCCCTCAACAGCACCTCGTTTTTCAGACGATGATATGATATCATTGGAATTTGTTTTAGACAAAATGTCAATTGAGCTATTTTATGATTCAGGAGAAGCTGTAATGACAGAAATCTTTTTCCCTAACGCGCCATATCAAACTTTAACTCTAAGAACAGATGATCCAACAAACACAAAATATTCTGCAACAATATTGGAAGTAAATCCTTCAAAAAACAAGGAGTAGTAGCTTTAAAAGCTCATTAGACTCATACTAAAATATGAAAATCACATATCACAAAGTTAAACTTGTAAAGCGTTTTCCTCTTGCCATCAGTAGAGGGATTAGATATGATTCGGAGAATCTTTTTTTATGCATCGAAAAAGACGGAATCAAAGCATGGGGTGAAGCTGCACCGGGGAGTACTGAGGGCGCTAGTACAACTGAGGAAATACGGCAATATTTGGAAGAATTTATATCCCAAGGAATTGAAGGAGAATCAATTCAAGCACTTTATGATAAGGCAAGAAAAGCGGGGATCCCTCCCTGCGCATACGTAGCTTTAGATACAGCATTGTGGGATTGGACAGCAAAAAAAGCAGGGCTTCCCTTATATCAGATGCTTGGATTTTCGAAACCACATACCCCTACTTCAATTACAATTGGAATTAACCCACCCGAGGTCGTTAGAACACGGATTCCGTTACTTTTAGATGGAACAACTGTAAAATCTTTAAAAATAAAACTGGGATCAACTGAGGGAATTGAGGCAGATAAAGCCATGTTTGAACAGGTAGTTGAAAGCACTAAGAAATACGATGTCCAATTACGAGTTGATGCGAATGGGGGATGGGATGTCCCTCAAGCCATAGAGATGATGCAATGGCTTGCAGATCGAAAAGTAGATTATATCGAACAGCCTTTAAAAGAAGGGGAAGAATTAGAACTTAAATACTTGTACAAAAATAGACCACTTCCAATTTATGTAGATGAATCCTGTAGGTTTGCTGAAAATATCCCCATTTTTTCTCCCTACGTAGATGGAGTGAATATGAAGCTGATGAAATGCGGTGGAATTACTGAAGCTCTCCGTATTATCTCAACCGCAAGAGCACACGGGTTAAAAACAATGATTGGATGTATGAGTGAATCTTCTGTTGCTATTGCTGCGGCAGCGGCACTCTCTGGAGGGATAGATCATATTGATTTAGACTCTCATTATAATTTAGAACCAGATCCATCTATGGGCGCACCAATGTTCAATGGAGTAACGTTACCAGCAGACATACCAGGACATGGAGCCGAATTAAAAAAAGAATTTTATGCTTAAATCTCATCATAAAATTGCTGTTTATATGGAAGGCCATATAGACAGTGATTATGGCAAAATGGGCGCCGGAGTAGTACGCTATTTAACAAACCCTATTGTTGGTGTAATTGATAAAAAACTTGCAGGCAAATCTTTAAAAGCGTTTATGCCAATCACGAAAGATATTCCCATTTTAGGGAGTATTAAAGAAGCTATTGAGAGTGGTGCTGAAGTTTTAATTTTAGGAATTGCACCATCAGGTGGAAAAATTCCAAAAGAATGGAATCCTGTGATTGAAGACGCTTTAAATGCTGGCTTAAGCATTGTAAATGGGCTACACGATCTGTTAATGCCCACATGGGGTAAACATATTCAAAACTCAGAAAAACAATGGATTTGGGATGTTCGAGTTCCTCAGTTTGTTCCGCAAATTGCAACAGCTCAAGCTGCAGCACTTTCTAATAAGCGTGTCCTTTTTGTTGGAACTGATATGGCTGTAGGAAAAATGACCGCAGCCTTGGAGTTATACTCCTATCTTTTAAGAATAGATACCAATGTAGGATTTGTAGCTACAGGTCAGATTGGAATTACGATTACTGGTAAAGGAATCCCTTTAGATGCATTTAAAGTAGATCATGCTTGTGGGGCAGTAGAACAAATGGTTGTTGATCAAAAAGACAAGGATATTGTCCTAATTGAGGGGCAAGGTTCACTTTTACACCCAGGCAGTACGGCGACTTTACCGCTTATGCGTGGTAGTTGCCCTACTCATCTTGTTTTGTGTTTAAGAGCAGAAAAGGAAACATTGAGAAGTCCAATAGACATTAGGATACCTGACATCAACCAATTTATTGCATTAAACGAATCACTCTGCTCGGTATTTGGAACGTATCCTGATGCAAAAGTGATTGGAATTGCTGCGAATACGAGTATGTTCTCAGAAGAGGAGGCAAAAAATTATATTCAACAATTGGAAGAAAAAACAAATATTCCTGTAACGGATCCAATTCGTTATGGGATGCAAGAAATTGGGGATATTATTTCTTCTAATTAGTACATGCGTTTTCTGTCGGCTTGTTGTGGGAGAGGAAGCCCTTTTTCAACTCGCTCAAAACAGTCTAGTACCTGACGAACACTTTGTTCAGGATAGGTTAGGCTTGCAATGTGAGGAGTGATCTGAATATTGGGATGATCCCATAGGGGACTTTTTTTGGGAAGGGGCTCCTCTTCAAATACATCTAAAAAAGTACCATTCAGAAGCCCTTCATCGAGGGCTCTCAAAATATCTTTTTCTAATTGAACAACCCCTCTGGATACATTGATTAAATAGGTTGGGTTTTTTAATTTTTGAAAAAACGAATAATTTAAAAGGTTTTGTGTTTTTGGGGTATAAGGAACAATACAAATCAAAACATTGATTTCAGAAAGAAAGGAATCCAGTTGTGTTCCTGAATATGAAGGAAATGACGTTTCCTTTGGGGTGGTACTGAATCCAACAACCGAAAAACCCAATGCATCTAGTTTTGTGGCGATATCCATTCCCAAAAAACCAGTTCCTAATACGCCAATTTTTAATTCTTTTTCACCAAATTCAAATTGTGCCCATTGTTTTTTTTGCTTCGCCCTCTGAAAATCATAGAAAGAGCGATGATGATTTAGAACTGCCATCAAAATATAATTACTCATGGAGAATGCCATTTGTGGATCTATAACCCGACAGATAGGGATATGGTGTGGAATGGAATCATCTTCCATAATATGATCAACGCCTGCACCCATAGAGAAAATTAATTTCAAGTTTTTAAATGGACTTAAGACCCCCTTTTTTTGCTTCCAAACCATAGCACAAACTACTTCTTCAGGTCGGTCAGTCATTGCACCTATAGTCAGCGGAATCTCTGGAGCAATTTTCTCAAATTGTTCTTTCCATTTTTGAGAGGGTACCGGGGGGGCAATCAAAATAAAACGCATAAAGATTTAATTTACTAGATCTTCTTAAAGATAGTTAAATTGGTTATTTTTAAACAAATAATACGACTCCATGCAACTTCAACAAATATTTCTTCCACTGATTGCCTGTTTAATATTAGCATGTTCAAAAGGAGATGCCGAAGAAAATACGATTTCAACAGATGATCTAAATAAAGTTATTGCCGAAAAAATTCTCGCAAAAACAAATACTATTAGAAAATCAGAGGGGCTTGATAATTTAATTCAAGATGACGAGATGGATGTGTTAGCAACACTGCACAGTGAAAATATGATCAACTTTGATTTTTTTTCTCATACAGATCATCAGGGTAAATCTCCTTCAAATAGAGCCGATGATTTAAATTATGCTTGGACTAGAATAGCAGAAAACATTGCCTATACACCTTGGTTTGAAAATGTAACGGGCTGCGGGGATACCCGAAGCGCTGAATCTATCGCAGAATGTGTAGTAGAAGGATGGAAAAATTCACCAGGGCATTTTGCAAACATGATTGGGGATTTCAAAGAGTTAGGAGTAGGTGTTGTTTTTACAAAAGATAGCGTCGCATATTTTACACAAGTTTTTAGAACACGCTAGTCACTTACAATGATAATCTGCAGCACGAGTGGCAATCTGATTATTAGGCTTTACATTGACCTTATAGCCCAAAGAATTTGCCCAACCTTTTGCAGCTGAAATCAGTTTGTGGGATTTAAAACTTTCATCACTATTGTAATCCATGTCGATCTGAATTTTAACACTCACTTTTTTAGTTAACCATTCTGCGGTATCTATACTTAATTCAGCTTCTTTCCATAGGCGAGTCCACATATCCCGTATGATATTAATGTGGGTTTTGCTCAAAATATAATGAACTCCTCTACAGCCTAATCGATATGCAATCACGGTAGTGTATCGGCTTTCTTTGTTGATGTTTTGAGAATCAGTTCCGATATGAATTTCTGCATAGGGATAATTCCTAATAACCTCCAAGGTGTGTTTTACAGGATCTACAACATTTCCGTTGATGTCTTTAAAAAGCAACATATTGACTAATTTAAAAAGACTAATTTGGTTTACTGAAAATAATGGACTTTTTATGACAACTATTTTATTCAATTTTTGCAACTCCCTTATTCTGTTAGTTTGGGGGATGGTTCTTTTTTTCCCCAAACAAAAAATTACGGCTCGATTAATAGCCTATCCTTGGATTCCTTTGTGCCTTAGTTTTTTTTATCTCTATTTTATAATTGTCTCAGGCGGAATTACTGAGGCTGATTTTAGTAGCCTTGAGGGTATAGTTGTTTTATTTCAAAAAGCGACACCAGAATCAGCGGCAGCGGGGTGGTTACATTACTTAGCATTTGACTTTTGGATGGGAGCTTGGATCATTAAACACAGCCAAAAACAAGGTATTAAACATTTATTTGTAGTAATTCCACTGGTGTTCACATTTATGTTGGGCCCTGTAGGAATTTTGATTTATAGTCTTTTTCTTTTTGGAAGAAAAGCCTTTATTCAGGCCAAATAAAGGTAAGATTTTGTTTGAGGTCTGGATGTAAAGAATTTGCAACAGGGCAGGTTTTAGCAGCACGTTCAAGGATCATTTTAAACTTGGAATCGAAACTGTTTGAGAATTCAATATCAATTTTTATTTCAATAATCCTTCTGGGATCAGTTCCCATAATTTTTTGAACATTGGCTTTTGTTCCATCGAGTGAGAGATTAAGGTCTCTTGCTTTGATACCCATAATGGTTAATAAACAAGAAGCAAGTGCAGTAGCTACGGTATCTGTTGGAGAAAAAGCTTCACCCTTTCCTTGGTTGTCTTTCGGTGCGTCGGTAATGAGTTGTTCAGAAGAAGCTACATGGGTGGCTTCGGTGCGAAGTGCACCAAGATAAGTTACAGTACTGGTCATGATGAAAAAAGTTTAAAGTAAATAAGATTGCCAAGAGAAGATCCTATGCCTAAAAGAAGAGGATAAACTAAAAAGAGCCAAAAACCATCTTTAAGGGTAACAAGACTCCAATCTGATTTAGAACTCAATATTCCATTAAGCAAGTCATACCAAGATTTGAGATGCATCTTAGCAGCTAAAAAATTAGCTATGATTGCGGAAATTAAAATAAAAAGTCCAATAAAATAGATTCGAATCATAAGCAAAAATAAGTAAGTTTCCGAACTATTGTGTAAATTGAAGATTAAAGGACAAGTATGGAAATCAGGTGGATATTAAAAGTTTTATTTGGATTGGCAGCTGTCCTTTGTAGTGTCGTTGTAGGAATTATGTACACCAAACTTTCCTTTGTAGACTGGCCTTATGTTATAGGTGGGCTAATTTTATTTGGAGTAGCATTTTTGATTCCTCGAAAAAAGAAAAAAATCAAAACAGAATAGATAATGAAAAATACAATTTTAGGAATTTTTTTAAGCCTATTGCTTTTTCCTATTTACGGTCAGAACAAAAAGAATTTAAAAAAAGAGGTGATTGTTTCTATAGAATCACAAAAAGAAGACTTAATTACTGTAAGTGATAAAATTTGGGAAGCAGCTGAAATTGCTTTCCAAGAAGAAGTATCTTCAGAAACATTAATTGCCTATGCGAAAGCGAATGGATTTAATGTTGAGGTAGGCGTAGCTGAAACACCAACTGCTTTTGTAGCAACCTATGGGTCTGGGAAACCTGTTATTGGAATTTTAGGAGAGTTTGATGCACTTCCTGGAATTTCTCAAAAAGCAGTACCCCAAAAAACTCCTTTAGTAAAAGGTGCAGCAGGGCATGGATGTGGTCACAATATGTATGGGACTGCAAGTCTGGGAGCTGCGGTAGCAATTAAAAATTTAATTGCCTCTGGCAAACTTAAAGGAACTGTAAAGTTTTTTGGTACACCTGCTGAGGAAAAGTTTTTCGGAAAATTATGGATGGCAAGAGCTGGACTATTTGATGACTTAGATGCATGTTTAGATTGGCACCCTGCTGATACTACAGAGGCAGACGTTCAGAGTTCACTGGCGTTAGTAGATTTTAAAGTAGAGTTTTTTGGTCAAACGGCTCATGCATCAGGTGATCCATGGAATGGAAGAAGTGCCTCCGATGCTTTAGAATTATATACCCATGGCATTAACGCTTACAGGGAGCATGTGAAACCTACGGTACGAATGCACTACCATATTCAAGACGGCGGACAGGTCGTTAATGTAGTTCCTGACTATGCACGTTTATGGGTTCGTGTAAGAGACACAAAACGCGAAGGAATGAATCAAGTTTATGAAAGGGTAAAAGCAATGGCAGAAGGAGCGGCAATTTTAGCTAATGTAGATTACAAAATCAGCTTAATCTCAGGAATTCATGAAATCTTACCCAATCGAACAGGAGGTGCTGCGGTACAAAAAAACCTAGAGACTCTTGGAGATTTAACTTACACAAAAGAAGAACTTGACTTTGCTTATCAAATTCAAGAAGCAACTTCTAAACCCAAACTAGGGATTGATGGAAAAATAAAACCCTTAAAACCAACAGCTGAGCATCCTATGGGAGGCTCAACAGATGTAGGAGATGTTAGTTTCTTAGTGCCTGTAGTTCGCTTGGGTGCAACAGTAGCACCAGAAGGAACGCCTTGGCATTCTTGGGCTGTTGTTGCATGCGGAGGAATGTCTATTGGGCATAAAGGGATGGTTTATGCTGCTAAAGCTCTTGGCATGTCAATGGTAGATTTGTTTACCGACAAAGAATTACTTCAAGACGTAAAAGCGGAGTTTAAAACTCGCAAAGGAGACTATCAGTACACACCGATGCTCCCTCCTGGACCACCTCCAATTGGGGAAGAATAAAAATAAGTTGAAATCAATAGCGGAGCCATTTGCGTTCACGCATTTCTTTTTTAACCCCTTTAGCCAAATAGACAAGGGCGAACATATTTGGAATACACATTAAAGCAAAAGCGATGTCTATGATTCCAATTACCACTTCTACAGTTACCAGAGCTGATAGGATAATGCTTCCGACATAAAAATAGTTGTAATAGTGTCCCCATTTTTTGTGCGTTAAAAATCCAAAGCATTTAACCCCATAATAGGAATAGGTAAATAAAGTTGATACACCAAAAACAAACACCATAAGAAGTAACAGCTGGTCACCTATACCGTAAAACAATCGTCTAAAGGCTTCTAAGGTGAGTACAATCCCATTTAGATCAGGCAACAGATATGCTCCACTTATGATTACAATAAGCCCAGTAATTGAACAAACCAAAACAGTGTCAAGCAATGGACCGAGCATGGCAACCAAGCCTTCGTCTGTTCCCATTGAACTTTGTGATTGACCGTGGTACATTGGGGCATTACCGACGCCGCTTTCATTTGAAAACACAGCACGACGGACACCTAAAATCACCAATCCCCAAAATCCTCCAGTAACAGCAGTTTCCATATTAAAAGCTTCTCTAAAAATAAGTCCAATGGTAGGAAAAACCATTTGACTGTTAGAAAAAAGGATGAAAATCCCCATCATTAAATAAAGCCCAACCATGGCCGGAACTAAATTGGAGGTTACTCGAACAATTGATTTTAATCCACCAAAAATCACAAAAGAACTAGAGATAGACAATAAAATTCCGATTATGAATTTCCATTGAAAAGCGCCTAATGTAACTATAGAATCTGGTTGGACAACGTTTATAAATGTTTGTGTTAGCTGGTTTGCTGTAAAAGCAGGAAGAACCCCAAAAAGTCCTGCTACAGAAAACCAAATTGCAAGTGGTTTCCCCCATTTCTTTATCCCCAATTGCATATAAAACATTGGCCCACCTAAAGGATCGCCGTTGGTTTCTTTCTCCCTGAGTTGGACAGCGAGTGTACATGAGTAAAATTTGATAATCATTCCGATCAACGCTGTGAGCCACATCCATACTAAAACTCCAGGACCTCCCATGTGAATAGCGATAGCAACTCCTGATATATTTCCTAAGCCAACCGTGGCGGCAAGTACCGCGGAGAGGGCCTGGAAACGTGAAATTCCTTGAGCTTTTTCTTTTAAAAAAAGCAAACGAAAAGCAGGCTTAAGTTTTAAAAGAGGAATTCCTTTACTATGAACTAAAAGAAACACACCCCCACCAATTACAGCAACCAGCATAACCCATTCTAAAGGCCTAATTATAAGTTTAAATAAATTTTCTAAGGTGAATATCCAATGACTCATTTTGAAAAATAAGGATTAAATTTTGTTTTCAATTATAAAAAAATGAACTTTATAAAAATCTATAAAATGCAAACAAGAAGAGATTGGCTAAGAGCCTCAGTGGGAATAGGGGGATTACTATTCACCCCAACCTCGCTTATTACTGCCCAAGAAAAAAAGGATTTTCATCCAAGAAGTTTAGAACCGATTATCCGATTGAGTTCAAATGAGAATCCCTATGGACCCTCTCAAAGAGTTCAAGATCGAATTAAAAATTCATTTGCCCACGCTTGTAGATATCCCTATGCTTATTCTGACGACTTAGCTGTTCAGCTAGCAAAAAAACACGGTGTTTCACCAGAATCCATTATCGTTACTGGCGGATCTACAGAAGGATTAAAAATTACGGGAGTAACTTTTGCTGCAGATGGCGGTGAAATCATCTCAGGCCAGCCTACTTTTTTAGCCATGATGGATTATGCCAAGCAATGGGGAGCAACTGTAAAGTGGGTGCCTGTTGGAGAAGATAAAGGCTACGATCTCGACGCAATAGAAAAACAAATCTCTTCAAAAACCAAACTAGTATTTTTATGTAATCCCAATAATCCAACGGGAACATTAGTTCCTGCGCAAAAGCTAGTAGATTTTTGTGAAGTTGCCAGTAAAAAAACGATTGTTTTTTCTGATGAAGCATACTATGACTTTATAGAAACACCGAATTATCCAAGTATGATTGAAGCCGTTAAACGTGGAGACAATGTGATCGTTTCCAAAACCTTTTCAAAGGTATATGGCATGGCTGGATTAAGAGTAGGTTACCTTATTGCGAAGCCAGAACTTGCCAATAAAATTCGGCAAAATGTCGTTGCCATGAGTAATGTTTTGGCAGTGGAAGCGGCTAAAGAAGCACTCCTAGACGATGCATTTTATAAATTCTCACTCAACAAAAATAAAGAGGCAAAACAAAGAATTTATAAATTATTGGATCATCTTAATTTGGATTATGTAACCTCTCACACCAATTTTATCTTTTTCCATTCCAAGCGAGACATACGCGAATTAGGGCCAGCGATGTTAAAAAAAGGAATTCGAATTGGACGCCCTTTCCCTCCTTTCTACGATTGGTGTAGAATTAGTACAGGCACACTAGAAGAAGTTGATTTGTTTATAAAAGGAATGCTTGAAGTATATGAGTCGTAAAAGCTATTTTTCTTTAACAATAATATAAGTTGCTTTTACACCTGTAGCAAGATTCCAACGATTGGCACCAACCAGTTTTCCTTCATCATCAAACACACGAACTTCCGCTGTATTAGGCCCAGATTCTCCTTGATTTAAGGCGACAAAATCAATTTTATTAAAGCCGACAATTAGATCTATTGAAAAGGTTTTAAAGCGCTCTAGAAGAAGCACCCTGGGAATAACTTCTTTGTCGTTTAGCATGACTCGAATTAAATCTCCGTCAGGAGATTCATGGTCTCGAACTGCAATTTGAACGAATTTACCATTGTTTCTAAAATCTCCTAAATATTGGTCTACTTTAAATTGATTTGGATTTTTCTCTTTTTCAGGGCGTCGATTTAGTCTGTTTAAGTATTGTTTGCCAGGGTCAAGAAATTGTTCACTTTTCCCAAAATTAATCGGAGGATTATTTACATCATTTTTAGGGTCTTTAAATTCTATTGTGGGATTAAAAAAATCTTCAGAAAGAAACTGTTTTTGCTTTTTTGGAGCTAACAAACTTGGCGCATTATTTTCGGGGGGAGGAAGAATCAATTTTTTAGGCTCTTTAGTTTCACCTATAATTTGTGCTTGAATATATTGCATCCCTAGCAATAGCAAAAAACTCGTTATGGAAAATAGGTTTTTCATCCTTGGTCATTTATTCAAGTCATCACAAACCTAGGGTGATTTCATCTGATTCTCAAGTGAATTAACAACAATTTAATTTAGATTCCCTTTTTTAGCTATCTTTAAGTCAATAAAAGAATTTAACTTATGGAATTAGCAACACTTGATTGGCTAATTATTTTTCTGTTTTTTGCAGTCTCTCTGGGAATTGGTATTTATGTTTCAAAAACATCTGGGAAAAGTGCGAATGAATTTTTTCTTTCAGGAAGAAGTATGCCTTGGTGGCTCCTTGGACTCTCGATGGTTGCTACTACTTTTTCTACAGATACCCCAAATTTAGTTACGGATATTGTTCGTACCAACGGTGTTTCTGGAAACTGGGTATGGTGGGCTTTTTTAATTACCGGTTTATTAACGGTTTTTGTTTATGCTAAACTCTGGAGAAAATCTAATGTAAATACGGATTTGGAGTTTTATGAACTTCGTTATGGAGGCAAGCCAGCTAGTTTTCTTCGTAAGTTCAGAGCCATATACTTAGGTGTAATTTTTAACGTGATCACTATGTCAGCAGTTACCCTTGCAGCCATAAAAATTGGAGGGATTATGTTGGGTTTAGAACCTTGGCAAACTGTAATTACAGCAGGATTAGTAACGGTTACTTTCAGTGCAATTGGAGGTTTTAAAGGTGTTGTTTACACGGATGTTATTTTATTCTTTGTTGCGATGGGGGGCGCTATAGGAGCGGCTTATTATCTTGTAAATCTTCCTGAGGTGGGCGGTATGCAAGCCTTATTGACCAATGAGAATGTAGTTGATAAAATTTCTATACTCCCAGATTTTGGGAATAAAGAAGCATTAATCACCCTCTTAATTATACCCTTAGCAGTTCAGTGGTGGAGTTCTTGGTATCCAGGAGCAGAACCTGGAGGAGGGGGATATATCGCACAAAGAATGCTTGCTGCTAAAGATGAAAACCATGCCATTGGAGCAACATTTTTCTTTAACATTATGCATTATGCTTTAAGACCATGGCCATGGATTTTGGTGGCATTAGCTTCATTGGTTGTTTTTCCAGATTTACAAAGTATCCAAACAGCATTCCCAAACATTACAGCCGATAAATTAGGACATGATTTGGCGTACCCAGCGATGCTAACAAAACTCCCTACAGGGCTCTTAGGTTTAGTTTTGGCCTCTCTAATTTCTGCCTATATGAGCACCATATCTACTCAACTTAACTGGGGTTCCTCATACATAGTTTATGATTTTTATAAAAGGCAAATCAATCCGGATGCTTCTCAGAAAAGACTAGTCGCTGTGGGAAGACTCTCAACAGTATTGTTGATGGTGCTAAGCACATTGTTAGCACTTCTACTTCAGAATGCGATGCAGTTGTTTAATCTCCTCTTAGTTTTTGGCGCAGGAACAGGTCTAATTTTCATCCTAAGATGGTTTTGGTGGAGAATCAATGCATGGAGCGAAATTACTGCTATGGTAGCTTCTGGAGTAATTTCTTTACTTCTGGCTATTCCTTCTTTTGGAATTAAAGAAGCCTTATTTGGAGCGGATGGTGTTTTCCCTGCTTGGGCAGAATTTCCTTTTGTAGTTGCTGTTACATCTGCTCTTTGGATTTTGGCAACATATATAACCCCTTCCGAAAGCGATAAGGTTTTAAGGGATTTTTATAAGAAAATTCAACCAGGAGGTCCAGGTTGGAAAAAGGTAATCGATGCCGCAGATAAAGACTCTATAGACTTGACTGAAGGAGAAACAGGATGGACAGTTCCCTCAGGTATTGTGGCAATGTTATTGGGCTGTTTGATGATTTATAGTACAATGTTTGCTACCGGATATTTTATTTATGGTGAATTTCAATTGGCATTACCGTTATCTGCTCTTGCAATTGTTTCAGCATATTTTTTAATCAAAACTTGGAAAAAAATTAGGGTAAAAATATTGTAGTACTACCCTAAAATTATCCCCGCTATGGTTGCGGACATAAGGGAGACTAATGTTCCTGCAATCATCGCTTTAAAACCGAGTTCGGTTAGTGTTTTTCGAATTTTAGGGGCAATGATTCCTATTCCCCCTACCTGTATTCCGATAGATGCAAAATTGGCAAATCCACAAAGCATATAGGTCGCCATTACTACTGATTTCTGATAGGTTAAATGTAATGTACTTGCACTGTCTTTTAAACTAACTAATTGGGTGTAACCTACAAATTCACTCGCAACTAATTTTATCCCGATTAATTGTCCCATGAGAGCCATGTCTTCTTTTGCTACTCCTACGAGCCACATTAGGGGAGCGAATAGATACCCCAAAATAAATTCAATTGAAAAATTGGTATAAATAGTATTTTTTGCAATCCAGCTATTGAGTCCACTAGATTCTCCCAAACTAGAAAGTATTCCGCTTGCCATAGCGATAAGGGCAATAAATACCAAAAGCATAGCACCTACGTTTACAGCCATTTTTATACCTTCTCCAGTTCCTATTGATATGGCTGAAAGAAAATTTGTACCGATTTTTTCGTTTGAAATTTGAATATCAGTTTGGATCTTATCAGTTTGGGGGTAAATGATTTTGGCAATAACAACTGCTCCTGGTGCTGCCATAACAGATGCCGCTAGAAGACTTTTAGCAAATTCTAAACGCTGTACAGGATCATTCCCTCCTAAAAACCCAATGTATGCCCCTAAAACACTCCCCGCAACGGTAGCCATTCCACCTACCATAACTAAAAAGATTTCAGAGCGATTCATTTTTTCTAAGTACCCCTTTATCATTAAAGGGGCTTCGGTCTGTCCTAAAAAAATATTTCCAGCCACAGAAAGACTCTCAGGACCAGATATTTTCAACAGTTTTGTCAATCCCCAGGCTAAAAAGCCAACTACTTTTTGGATAATCCCAAAATAATATAAAATTGAACTAAGGGCAGAAAAGAATATGATCACCGGTAGGGCTTGGAAAACAAAAATAAATCCATATTGATTTACATCGCCTAATTCTCCCAATAGCATTTTTGCTCCTTCTCCTGTGTATTCTAAAACATTGATAAAAAAATTACCCATTGTTTCGAAGACCTTTTTTACCCAATCAATTTTAAGAACCCCAATAGCAATGATCACTTGGGCCAATAAACCCAAACCTACCGTCTTCCATGCAATTTGCTTTTTATTATTACTTAATAAATAGGCAATAAAAAGGAGGACTAGCATACCCAAAAGTCCCCTGAGAAGCGAAATAAAAGTAAAGCCTGAATTAGGAATTAAATCCATGTTTTTTCAATGAGCTTAAAGATAGTAAAAGCTTTAACTTAATCACCTGTTAAAATAGGGGACGCTAATATTTATTGAGTACAAAGCTATCTTTTAAAACACCTATAGATTGATAATTCTTAAAAGGAGAATTTCCTTAAAACAGAAAAGTGTGAATTAAAACTCTGTGGAGAGGATTTTTTCAATCATGTCTTTTGCAGTCATCAGTTTGATTTTATGAACACTATCATAGTAATTTCCTGATTGAATTTTTTGATCAATATGGCTTAAAAGCTCTAAAGCAGAAGGTGATTTCGTTTCCATTAATGTTGCATTGGCACTTCTAAAAGAAGAATTCGCGATTTTTTTTTGATAGAAATTGAAAATGAATCCGTTTCCCAGATTCCTAGTGCATCTCTTTTACTCAATGACTGTTCAGCAATACTTCCTTCCCCATCTATCATGAAAACATACACACCGTTTCCAGGTTTGTTTATACTGTATTCAAGGGTTATTTCTTGATCAAATTCGCCTAAATGAAACCAAGCATCTTGATGAATCCACATTGCAGGACCTTTTGGATCTGGTGTAACTATAGGATAGAAAGCATTGGGTGTTTTAAGCTCTTTGATGTTTTTTTGATCGTAACGTGGGGTAACATTTTTAGTATGAGGGAAAACCCAAAGCTGTAATAAATTTACCGGTTGATCTTTATTTTTATTGTATTCACTATGATATACTCCAGTTCCAGCACTCATGACTTGTATTTCATCTGACTCAATCACACCAATATTATCCATGCTGTCTTTATGTTCTAAAGCTCCTTCTAGAGGAATCGTAATGATTTCCATATTATCATGAGGATGCGTTCCAAAACCCATCCCTGGCGCAATGATGTCGTCGTTTAGTACTCTCAAGGCCCCAAATTGAATCCGATTAGGGTCATAAAAATTGGCAAAACTGAAGGAGTGTTTCGCATGGAGCCAACCATGGTTGGCTTCTCCTCTGGAGGAAGAAGGGTGAAATATCGTTTTCATAAATAGTGCTCTAGGACTTAACTGTTGTAGGCACAAATGTAAGACTAATTTTCGGATTTCTCTTTTTTGATTGACTCTTGAAGTTTGGCGACATTATCAATGAGTTTTTTTTTCGTGTTGAAGTAATGGATTAGCGTTTTAACTTTTTCTTCATTTTCTTTAGTTTCAGCAGCTTTTTGTTTTTCTTCAGCAATAGTGTTTTTAATCTCTTTGTATGTAGTGACCCCAAAGCCGATAACGATAGCAATACAAGCTAAATAAGCGACAAGTTCTTCAAGTTCTGAGAGGTACATATTCGTTATCTTAGCACAAATTTAAAAAATGCTGATAAAGAATTTTATTAAGGTAGCTACATTTTTGAAGCGTTATGCAGAAAGAGGCTTGTTATTGACCCCTGCTTTTCTAATGGCACAATCACCTTCTCAAACGACGACCATCACTCTTGAAGAAGTTTCAATAGAAGCGATTAAGCTGGAAAGCACGCGTTTTTTATCGCCCTCATCAGTTAGTGTGATTAATTTAATTCCCATTCAGGGACTCCAGCAACAACTTTCTTTGCAGGAATATCTAGGAGCTATTCCGGGTTTATTTTCTCTTAACGCAAATAATTATGCTCAAGATTTGAGACTTTCCATAAGAGGCTTTGGTTCAAGAGCCGCCTTTGGAATTAGAGGAGTAAAAATTATTGTAGACGGAATCCCAGAAACTACCCCAGATGGGCAGGGCCAAGTAGACAATCTCCCACTAGGATTATTGAGCAGATTAGAGGTACTTAGAGGGCCTTCGGCAAGTTTATATGGAAATGCAGCAGGAGGAGTTTTGTATCTGAATACACTGGACAGTCTTGAGGGGGAATCTGTGCAAATACGAACAACACTTGGATCTTATGCTTATCAAAACTATCAAGCAATTGGTCAATTGAAAGGTAAAAAGACCTCAGCACTTTTTGCACTTAATAGAACTAAAACCGATGGATTTAGAAATTTTAGTGGCTTATCACAATATGTCTTGAACACAAAAATAAAACACAAATTAAGTGCAAAATCAGCATTAACATTTCAATTAAATTATACCAATAGTCCCAGAGCGGAAGATGCAGGAGGTCTTACTCTTGCAGAAGCAGAAACTGATTCTAGACAAGCTAGGGAACGGAATTTAGATTATGACACTTTTGAAAAAATTGAGCAGTTAAAAATAGGTTTGCGATGGCAGCAGAAATGGGGTACACAGTGGAGTTTTGATAGCTATGGGTTTTTTAGTTCTCGAGATTTTTATGGCAAACTTCCCTTTGAAAGCGGCGGTATTGTTGATTTATACAGAAACTATTACGGACTGGGTTCTCGTTTGACGTTCGAAGAAAAGCGAGAGTCTCTTTCACATCGCTGGCAATTGGGAATTGAAACTAATTCACAACAGGATCAGCGGGATCGTTACCAAAATGTATTCGGTAGTCAAGGAGAACAGGTTTTTTCTCAGCTGGAAAAATTTGGGAATTTTGGACTATCTATTTTGGATGATTTACAATGGGAAAAATTACTTTTTCGAACAGCCCTTCGTTTTGACTATCAGAGTTTAGGAGCAAATACTGTTCAAGAAATCCAAAAGTATAGTGTTCTAAATCCTAGCATAGGTTTGAGTTATGCATTAGCGAAACAACAGCGAATTTTTGCTAATTTTTCTACCAGTTTTGAAACCCCAGCCCTCTCTGAACTGTCTGCAAATCCTACAGGTGGAGAAGGGTTTAACTTGAGCTTAGATCCTTCAAAGGCGATGAACTACGAATTAGGATGGAAAAC